>Ga0325414_1004482_pt1 | contig 14637 bp, 9 predicted proteins | sample PopdelMetagenome_8_FD_206183 | JGI IMG/M metagenome (GOLD analysis project Ga0325414, IMG submission 206183) | Populus deltoides microbial communities from Bellville, Georgia, United States - Leaf-PdKOR-R3 | ecosystem: Host-associated > Plants > Phyllosphere > Phylloplane/Leaf | place: USA...
ACTACAAGCCTATGAAGAAATAATCAATAACATTCAAGAAGACGTGGGTACACAAACACTCTTTTCAAAACACCATTCAAAAGAGAAGCAAAATGGTTCTAGATAGACGTAGAGGACATGGATAAGGTAGAGGAAACGAAGGAAGAGGAGGTCGAGATAACCTCAACAAGTCAACTGGTCGACCAGTTCAACTAATAATGGCAATTCGAAACCTAGGTTTGAAAAAATAAAAGTTAAATGTTACAATTGTGAGAAGATGGGTCATTGACATGACCAAAAGATTGATGTCTTCTCCCAAGTGCAGGAGTGTCAAAGTAATAAATAACTTGGCAAGACCAGAGTCCAACCATAAGGAGGTTAACTATATAAATTATAAACAACAACAACAACAACAACAACAACAACAACAAAAACAACAACAAGAAGTTAAAGAGAGCTTTAAGATGTGATATTGATGTAAGGATTAAACAATGATAAAATAATTATCAAGGTCAGAGGATCCACTAATGGTATTTCAAACAAGTATAGTATAAACTCTTTTTATTACTCAACCGGAAACCACACATAAAGGAGGTTCCAATCGGATTATAAATTGTTAACATGATTACATTAGTTATCTTATTCGAATAATGTTAATACTTGTAAATGTTGTCAGGAATTCATGATTATAAGTTATGTTAACAACAAATCAAGTTCCTTTCATAGCACAGGTGTCGGTTATACCATACGGTTGGAATATGAAAGTGCCAAGTATTTGTTGTACCAAGGGTTATACAATATAAATCTAGATTAACCATATAACAAGCAAAGTATTAAAAGTGAACAAGATAACACATATTAAACATGTTAATATCAAACATTAAGGTTTATTATACTTATTCTTACACCATTAGTGTAACCTTTTCACCTTGACATGATAAATTTAGCTAAACATAATGAAAGAGAAACATAAATAAACAAGGAAAGGAAATGAAAAGCATAAGCAAGAGATTAATATAAGCAAAACATAAGCATTACAAAATATAAAGAGAGAGAAAGAGCATGACCTTGATCTGAAAACCAAGATGCCTAAATACATGGCAAATGCCTCCTTTTATAGACTAAACCAACATGCTTTAGTTAAGGAGTTATTGATACTTCAAGTGCAAAATGATAATATAAGACCTTGATAAAAATATACTTTTAAGTACTAATCACCCCCCAACCAGTTTATTACTAGTCCCTAATAATCAAAGCGTTAAAATAGAAAAACAATTTGCAAATTCCACAAAGCAAGGCATTCATCATTCAACTTCCATTAATCTATCCAGATAAATAAACTCTCATTAAATTTATATAAATGCTCAATACCTTTTAAAAAAAATATTAATAAACCTTTCTTTTTATGTGCTCAATGTATGAAAATATAGATGATGAGGCTTTTATTAGAAGAGAATAATATGTTGTTCTAATGTTTAAGGTTAACTTCTTTGGGTTGGGATTATTATCTTTTTTTTTTCTTTTTTCTTTTTTTTTTCAATATATATACATATACTTAAAACACAATGCATCGTTAACCCATGTAACGAGCTTTCAGCTAATGACTCCCAGACCAGTTGGTCTTAGGGCATTAGGTGTTGAGACACCCCTACGAGCTTAGTAACTCGGGTTGCAGATACTGATACGTAGATAGTGCAATATTTGATTCCTTTAAGCTTTTCTCCTTAACCCATGTAACAAGCTTTGGGTCAATAGCTCCCAAGTCAGTTGACTTTAGGGTATTAGGTGTTAAAACACCCATTCGGGCTTAATTGCTTAGGTTAGGGAGACTACGAAACCAAACTTATCTACGTTTTTATTATCATCAATATTATCAATTTGTTTTTTTTGAAAATTATATACTATCCCTTTCCCTTAGTTGTTACCTTTAATAAAAGAATATAAATAATGTAATAATCCAATGTGCAACCCACAATCATATGTTAAAGTGTGTGTGTGAAAATGAAGGTTTAAGAATACTTGTTAAATGAGTATATGAGCAGAATCAAATGATAACAATGCGAGAGTTTGTAAACCTGAATATTTCAAGAAGTATTCTGATAGACCTTGATAAGACTATTTACTAAGATGCGTCTCAAGAGTCAATAAAATTCCTCCTTACTCTGCCATCCTAATAACAGTTTTGTCAAATGGTTTTAATAATAGCAAAAACAGTTAGTGAGTTAGTGTTTTTTTTTAATGTCAACTACTACCCTCTCCCCCCAACCAGAACGTGACATTGTCCTTAATGTCGTACGATAGAAAGATAGAGTATAGAAGACATCACCTGAAACAGGGAACACTGACAAACCTGAAACATACTTAAACAAATATAAGGAATAACAACACATAATAATATGCTATTAATAAAACCAAAAGACAAAAGGATTCACAAATGAAGGATCAAATCCAATCTAAGCTTTTTACGACTTTCCTTAGTTGACCAATTTATGCGACTCATAAAGGGATCAATTATAGGGATGAAAGATTGTAGTTGGTCAATCAATTAGCAGCAGCAGAGATTATGATTTGTCGTGTCGAAGATGTTAGAAATTCTCGTTCCACAGCTTGATCAAGAAAAGACAATAAATTATCATAAAAACCATTAACATTTAACAGACCTATAGGTTTATGGTGAATGTACAGTTGGGCCCAATAAGAAATATGAAAGATCTCTTCCAATGTGCCCAGACCACCTGGTAAGGCAATGAAGGCGTCAACATGGTTAAACATTGCATTCAATCGATCAGATATTGTGGAGACCTGTAGTTCCTCTCCAATTGTTTTTCCAATGATATCCCCTTTTGCTAAAGCTTTGGGGCGACTCCTAAAACTTGACTACCTCCTAAAAATACAGTTATTGACACCCCCCATTAACCCAAGGCTGCCTCCTCCATACACTAAATGAATCTTTCTTTTAGCTAGTACCTGACCAAGATGATTTGCTGATTCTAAAAACTCCTTTTCTTTTCTAGGACTGGATCCACCGAAAACACAAATATTTCTTATGTGATGACTTGAGGAACCTGCCATTTCTACACACTTCTATATATGTTGAATGTATGGGTTGAGTAGAAATAAAGGGAAGGAAGAGAAGATTTTACAGATGAGAAATTGAGAATGCAATCATACCACCTATATGTAGGCTAGCTGGAGTCTCCCTCTCACTCTCTCTCTCTCTCTCTTTATTTATTTATTTATTTATTTTTAAAAAAGCATGTGTATATACAGGTAGTTGTCATTGTGACTCATATCTTCCCTTATTTTTACGTCCAAGAACGGCTTAAACGCCCTCTATAGGTCGGGGATAGGCTTCCCATCCAGTTTTTTTTAAAACTGGCAAACAGGGTCTTTTATAGTCAGATTCCCAAGACTAAGTCGATCATGTTTTTTATGGAATTGTGGTCATAAGTCTTGAAATGCATAATGCACGTCTCCACCAGGATATGTCTCAAAAGTCAATAGAAAATTATCTAAAGATTCCTTATGTTTTGAAATAAATCTTGACTTTTGACAATTTTCACAAGCTTTGCATAACACATGTGTGTCTTTGAACATGGTGGGCCAATAAAATCCACATTGTAAGATTTTTGCAGTCGTCTTTTTTGATAAGAAATGACTCCCACATGCCTCAGAATGACAAAGTTTAATGACACTACTTACCTCATTGTCAGGAATACATCTTTGAACTATTTGATCAGGACAGTATTTGAATAAGTAAGGGTCATCCCAATAAAATTTTTGCACGTCGCTCAAAAACTTTCATTTGTCTTCAGTACTCTAGTGAGCTAGCAAAAATCCTGAAGCAAGAAAATTGATATTTTTAGCAAACCAAGGCATTGAACTAAGAGAAAGTAAGGATTCGTTAGGAAAGTAATCATCGATTGGTGTGATGTTGGATGTCGAATCTGTTGTCACTCTTGATAAAAGATCCGCATCAACATTTTTTGTGTCTTTTTCATCCGTGATTTCTTCCTGGGAATAAATCATTTGCAAATCTTCAGAAATTTTACTCAAAGTAGATTCAAGTTGATCATAAACTAATTCTTTAATAAATCTACTTCTTATAAATCATTATCATCTCCAGGTTGCTTGTAAATGTTGAAAATATTCATCTCCAATGTCATGTTTTCAAATGATAGCTTCATCTGTCCATTCCTACAATTAATCAATGCATTAGAAGTTGCAAGAAACGGACGTCCTAAAATAACAGGAAATGAATTACATGCTTCAACAGGTTGTGTGTCCAAGATAATAAAATCCACAGGATAAATGAATTTATCAACTTGTACTAACACATCTTCAACTATTCCTCCAGACAGATCTATCGGCAAGTAAAAGAGTTACAGAAGTTGGTTTTAACTCACCTAGATTGAGACTTTGAAAAACTAAATATGGAAGTAAATTCACACTAGCTCCAAGATCAAGTAAAGCTCTTTTAATTTTATGTTCTCCAATAAAGCAAGAAATTATAAGACAACCAGGGTCTTTATATTTCAAAGCATTATTGTTCTGAAGAATAGAATTTACTTGTTCGGCTAAAAAGGCTTTCTTTTTTACATTTAGTTTTCTCTTCATAGTGTACAGATCTTTTAAAAATTTAGCATAAAAAGAAACCTGTTTAATAGCATCCAACAAAGGTATATGGATCTTTACCTGCTTGAAAGTTTCAAAGATTTCAGAGTTGTGATTGACTTTCCTTTGTTTGGTCATGGTATGAGAAAATGGAAGTGCTGGCGAAGAATCAGTCTTTTGTTTATAATGTTCAGATTCAACCCCTTCCTTACCCTCAGAGATTGACTCATCATCTTTCTCACAAGGTTCAAGAATGAGTTTTTCAATAACCTTACCACTACGAAGAGTGATGACTGATTTGGCTTGATCCATGTGTTGGCTTCTAGAACTACTTGTATTCACATTGTATTGCCCATTTGGATTTTGCCGTGGTTGAGATGGAAACTTACCTTTCTCTTTAAAACTGAGAGCAGATGTTAATTTTGCAAGAGTATCTTTAAAATCTGCCATGCTTTGAGCAAGTTGAATGTTGATTGTTTCCTGCTTTTCAATGAATACATGTAATGTTTCCTCAAGATTTCTTCTAGGAGGGGGAGTATAAGGAGGTGCATATCCATGAGAATTTTAGAAATTATGATGTGCTTAAAACGGTGGTTGTGAAGTTTGTGCATTATGGTTATCATTCTTCCAATTGAAATTTGGGTGATTTCTCCAACCAGGGTTGTATATTTGCGAGTATGGGTTATGATTGGGCTTTTGGAAACTGTTTAAAGCATGGGCTTGTTCATGGAGACATTCCTTAAAAGAAGGCAAAGTTGGACAGTCATTGGTTGAATGTTCATTGGTTTCACATATTTGACACACAATGTCTTGAACAGATTTTAGTTGACCACTCTTTTTTAATTCTAGTGCCTTGACTTTTCTAGCTAAAGATGCAAACTTGGCTTGGAGGTTATAATCTTCCCTAAGGTTGTGCATACCTCCACTAGAAGTATGAGGTTGGGTTTTACTTGATGCCTCATAAGTGCCTGTAGTGTTTTAATTTTGAGCATTTTCAGCTAGCAAGCCTAGGTACTCCATGGCTTCATTAGGGTCTTTATCCTCAAAAGTTCCATTGTACATCAATTTAACCATTTGCTTATCTCTAGGACCCTTCATAAAAATGTGAAACCAATCTCCATGTTTCAAAACTATGATGGAGGCAAGTATTAAGCAAGTCTCGATACCTATCCCAACATTGATAAATGTTTCTCCTGGTTTTTGAGTGAAAGTGAAGATTTGTCTTTTGAAAGAGTTTGTTCTGTGGGACGGAAAAAACTTCTTTAAAAATTATTGTTGCATTTCATCTCAAGCACGAATAGATCATGGTCTCAAATTTTATGGCCATGTTTTAGCTTTATCTTTTAATGAAAAAGGAAAAAGCTTTAATCTAATGGTGTTCATGCTACAATTTGAGTCATTATAGGTGTTATAGACCTCCTCAAATTCCTTTAAATGCAAGTATGAATTTTCTAAATCTAAGCTATGAAAAGAAGGTAAAAGTTGAATAACATCTGGCTTAAAATTAAAATGAGATGCATCAGGAGGAAAAACTATGCATGAGGGTGCACTTGTTCTTGTGGGATTCATATGGTCTCTAAGTGTTCTCACTCGGTTATTCTCATTATTCTCATTATGAAGCGACTGATTATCTTCTTCGGCCATATTTTCTGAAAATGATGAGGATACCCTACAAAGTCTACCACTTAATATATGTGACCAAACTCTCATGCACGTGTAGGAAGAGAATAAAAGGAAGAAACAAAAAGAAAAAGAAACAAAACAAAAGAAAAGAAACAAAAGTTAGATAAAATAAAAAGTGAAAAGTGAAAATAAAATAAATACTATAATTTGTACAAGAATTTACCTCCCTGGCAACAGCGCCAAAAACTTGACACGACTAAAAGATTGATGTCTTCTCCCAAGTGCAAGAGTGTCGAAGTAATAAATAACCCGGCAAGACCAGGGTCCAACCATAAGGAGGTTAACTATATAAATTATAAACAACAACAACAACAACAACAATAACAACAAGAAGTTAAAGAGAGCTTTGAGATGTGGTATTGATGTAAGGATTAAACAATGATAAAATAATTATCAAGGTTAGAGGATCCACTAATGGTATTTCAAACAAGTATAGTATAAACTCTTTTTATTACTCAACTGGAAACCACACACAAAGGAGGTTCCAATCGGATTATAAATTGTTAACATGATTAAATTAGTTATCTTATTCGAATAATGCTAATACTTGTAAATGTTGTCAGGCATTCATGATTATAAGTTATGTTAACAACAAATCAAGTTCCTTTCATAGCACAGGTGTCGGTTATACCATACGGTTGGAATATGAAAGTGCCAAGTATTTGTTGTACCAAGGGTTATACAACATAAATCTAGATTAATCATTTAACAAGCAAAGTATTAAAAGTGAACAAGATAACAAATATAAAATATGTTAGTATTAAACATTAAGGTCCATGTTGAGTTTATATTATACTTATTCTTACACCATTAGTGTAACCTTTTCACCTTGACATGATAAACTTAGCTAAACATAATGAAAGAGAGAAACATAAATAAACAAGGAAAGGAAATGAAAAACATAAGCAAGAGATTAATATAAGCAAAACTTAAGCATTACAAAATATAAAGAGAGAGCAAGAGCAAGATCTTAATTTGAAAACCAAGATGCCTAAATACATGGCATCCTTTTATAGGCTAAAATTCAAAACTATTGATTTGTTGACTAATTGTTGAGTGGGTGGCCATATCTTGACTTGGTAACAATCCTTATTTTCTTGTTTGCCAAAAACATCATTGATAACGTCATAATTTGAACAGACTTAAATCATGAAAGTTCTAGGAAATTGTCTTAGCTTTCCAGGAAAAGAAACATTGAGATCATTTGGACTTCTAGAACTCGAGATATGGGTTGAACACTGAACAGTGTCTGGACTGCAAGACAGATTCAGACTTCTCCGTTGTTGTTACAATTTGGACCTGAAAACAGCCTTTTTAAATCTTAGACTCCGCATGAAAGTTTTAGACCTATGTCTTAGCTTTCCATCCATATAAGGCAGACCTAAATCCAAGATCTATAGCTCCAAATATGACCTAATGACCGAATAGTATTCCAGTTTGGACTGAACCAGCATCTCTTTTCTAAGTTTGGCCCTCTTTTTATCCTTTCAATTTCCGTACTTAAACTCATCAATCAATCCTTTCATTTATGTGATAGGCTTGCATTTAAGATGAACATTTACCATAAATTAAATGTATCTTATTGTATCAGACTTGTTATTATAAAAACATGCTTTAGTTAAGGAGTTATTGATACTTCAAGTGTAAAATGATGATATAAACCTTGATAAAAATGCACTTTTAAGTACTAATCGGTCATTATGTCAAAGATTACTGGAATCCAACCTAAATAGTTGAAAAGAATGCTAATCTTGTTGTAGAAGAAGAGAAAAAAAAACCACCTTATTTCTAGTCCATAGTGAACGAATACAAGCCATAGAAAATATACGGTATTTAGACAATGGTGCCAACAATCATAGGTGTGGAGATAAAGACAAGTTTGCAGAGCTTGATGAATCAATTAAAGGTAATGTAACCTTTTTGGATCATTTAAAGGTTCCCATTAAAGGAAAAGGTACGATTCTCATTAGTTTGAAAAATGGTAGTCATCAATTTATTAATGATGTTTATTATATCCCAACTGTAAGAAGCAATATACCAAGTTTAGGATAATTGTTGGAGAAGAGTTATAAGATTAAGATGAAAGATCATACTTTGACATTACTTGATACTCATAGAGCTATGATTGTAAAGGTAGCCATGATAAAAGAATATAATGTTTTTGCTAAACATATAGACAAATGTGCCTAAATATTATAGGCATATGTGAAAGATGATACTTGGCTTTGACATATGAGACATAAGCATGTAAGAGTTGATAGCTTGAAGAATATGACACAAAAAGAGATGTTGAAGGGTCTACCATCCATTCAATATGCCTAAATAGTATGCAATATATACTTTGATCAAGGAGGCTTTCCTTTCAAGGAAGACCAATGTTACTCTTACATTTGATCCCTAGAAAAGCCTTATATTTTGAGGCCCTCTCACAAGAATCATAGTTTTTTCTATTATAATTATAAGGTACTTCAGTCATGGCACTATCCAAAATATGACATTCAATAAGAAACCATATAGCCTTCACTAGGAGTCATTCTTATAATAAGATCTATAGGTCCTATTATATGGCTAGCAACCTTATTTATATGAGGAAATTTATGACTCTCTCCAAATTATGCCCTCTCACCCATTTACATAAAAAACACCAACTACCCCAAGATGAAGGTCTTACAAGACTAAAGGACCAAATTGTAACCACTCTATCAAAATAAAACATATATGTGATCCTAGCCTAAAATGGCTTCATCTAAAAGGATCCCAAGCCTAGGGTTCTTATATAAAAGAACTTAAAGATTGTTGATCTTATACAAAGAGTAAAATATAAGAGAGAAAATATGGGTAAAGCAAAAACATAATTCGGTGTGTAAGTTAGATACCTCACATGAATGGTTATAATCAAATCAACTAAAATCCACAAAAGAAGTATTAAATATGATCATCATATTGCAAAAGTCATAGGGCCTTTCTCTAGAGATTTCTACGTACATGATTAGAGGGAAAAGTAAGAAATCTAAAAAAAGGGATGAAAGAAAAATGAGAGAAATTTTTACAATAACCTTTTAGAAAAGATTATATGACAGGAAAACACTTTATTACCTTAAAAAAATAATGGTCCTTCAGCCCTTCAATGCTTGCGCACCCTAGAAGTGCCTCCTAAATTCTTCAAGGCTTTCAATGATGGATTTTAACATAGCAATCCTAGCTCGAGACTGATGCAACTCAATGATTGTTGAATCCAACACATACAAGAGTTTATAACAATGACTTCACTCATACTAAAGTTTAGTACATTCTCTTTGAAGATCAAACTTAGTCTCCCTCTTTTTCATAATGACCTTTACCTTTTCTAAAAGGACTAATTCAAAACCTCTCTAAAAATATTTATTCTAACCTTTATGTTTAAGTAGAACTACTCCAAGAAAGATAATACCAAGAACATCACCTTAGCATTGGCCATAATACTTGTTGTATGAACTATTTAGCCTTCTAATATCAAGTAATATTCTATCTAGAATGCTTGAAATGAATACAATAAAACCCGTTAGATAAAGGAAAAGTTGAGGAGCGAGTAAGGAACATGAAAAAACTAGATAAAAACCATAAAAGTTCTTTCTCCAAATCCTCTACAGCCCTGGGTCAAATAAGCAAATGTTTAAATATCACCAATCCTATAAGATCTTAAAAGGTGGGCATGTCACCAAAAAGAACTAACCGAGTGCATTGTTCAACCTCTATCCATTTCATGTCAAAAGGAGCAATCTACCCTAGGACTAGTTCCTCGAAACCATAGCTCCTAGCATTAGGTAGCAGTTTAGAGATGGTAATGGGCCGAGAAGATAAACCCCTTTCCTCTAAGGAATGAAAGAGGGTTGGAATCATATCTTGTTATCTTGGTAGATTGGTCCATAAGCATGGAAAAAGACCAATCATAATTTATGGTATATATGAAGTTAAAGAAAGAAAATAAACTTACAATAACAAAAAAAAAACTATTAATAGGAACTGAATAATAAATATATAACATTTAAGAGAAAGAATAAAATGAAAATGAGCTACAAATCATTTAATGTTGTGTTGCTTTCAAGATATGCTACAACTTTGTCTTCTTGTATATATATGTTATCTTTGGAATCCTTGTGCCCCTAAATCACCAAAAAGGTAATAATGATAACTCTTTTTTTAAAGAAAGTTCCACTGACAAGCACTAATAAGTCTTTGACATATAAGAAAACATTAAGAGACTTAAAAAAGAAGGCAACTAAAATGAAAAAAAAAAAATACATAACTCAAAGTTGGCTCAATAAAGAATAAGAAAAAAAAAAAAAATACATAACTCAAAGTTGGCTCAATAAAGAATAAGCTCACTCTAAAGCTTTGTGTCTAAGCACATCGATAATAAAAGGTGCCTAATTTGGACCGAAGATGTCCCTTCCCTAGATGGTTGAAATTACTACAAGGGGTACATGGGCCCTTATAGCATACAATTAGCTATTATGATGATATCTTACCTGCCTATTGTAAAGAACACATGGTGCTTCCATCTTTTTCCATCTTATGCAAAAAGAACAATCCAGATGACAGTTGTACTAAAGGCAATGTCTTCTCCTAACACCTACAAACAAATCTCGGGTTATCATAAATGGACCTACCACAAATAGAGGTCAAGAATGATCCATAAGCCTTTAATAATCAGGTTAACAAAATCACATTCTTTAAGTATAAATAATAGAAAATGTATCACCTATGATATCTACCATCAACTCACACATTATTAAAAAAATCATTATCTACTAGATCTTATATATCAAATTATTTGAGCTAACTTAAGCATTAAAGAGCCCCCTAGCATGAAGAAGGCTTATTTTACATGTTCTACTTTGATTTTCATTCTCAATTTTATAACTTAAGCTTGTGGCCTAATATCAAACCCATCACACCAGCCAACCCAAAAGAAAGAAGACCTTGTTACATTGATTTCTCCAAATCACATTAATCCATCAATATAAATTGAATAGGTCACTAGATCATTGTCTTGTGTTGTAGGTTGAATGAAATTGTTTTTTTAACGTAAAAAATATTTAAACATTGTTAATGTGTTTTTTTGTAGAAAAAAAATAAATCGTATAAAGGTTGGTCTAGTATGACCTAATCAACTTGGTAAATCAAAAAACAACTTAGTAAAAACATAGTTTGACTATAACAATTCAAGACAACATCTTTTTTTTTAAATATTGAGATGATATTGTACTGACCAAAGTAAACCTGCCAAATCCACAACTCTGATTGTAAGACCGTGATAACCTCATAAAAAACATATTAAAATAAATTATAAAATCTAATTTTCAAGCTAATGTTGAAAGATGAAACTAAAAAAACAATCAATTAAAAATAGACCAAAACATAATTAGGGTTAACCTACCAAAACCACGACTTGAGTTATGAGACCAGGATAATCCTATAAAAAAAACTAAATATGAATTATAAAATTCAATTCTTAATGAGTCCAATGTTGAAGGATGAAATTGTAATATCACACATCGGCGGTGAGGGAGTGGTAGCTGACCTTATTAAGAGTGCCGGTTGCCAATTTGTCATACGTGTTTTGAGGCGTCAAGCTCAAAAGTAGGCTCGCGTCACCAGGAACAAAACCATGAGGGCGGTAAGGCTTAAAGTGGATAATATATGGCAGGTTGGGCCAGGTTGTTATATTTGGTATCGGAGCCGACCTTACTAGTTGTCCGGTTATGCAGACGGGGTCATCGGGCTCCTTAAGGGGGTAGATTGTAATATCCCACATTGACGGTAGCTGGTCTTATTAAGAGTGCTGGTTGCCGACTTGTCATACGCGTTTTAGGGCATCAGGCTCAGAAGTGGGCTCGCGTCACCAGGAACAAAACCATAAGGATGGTAAGGCCCAAAGCGGACAATATATGACAGGTTGGGCCAGGCTGTTACAGAAATTGGATAAAAAATCAATTAAAAAAAGAACACAAAAAATGACTTAAGACAACTTGAGTTAACATACTAAACCCAAAACCTGGGTAAGGATCCCAAGATAACCTCATATAAAGAAAATAAAAACAAATCACGAAGCCAATTCCAAATCAACCCAATGGTAAATGATAAAATTTAAAAAAATTCAATTAAGAAAAAGAACTAAGAAAATCGAGTCTCGTGACTTAAGTCGTGAGAGATAACCCTATAGAAAGAAAATCAAAACAAATTATGAAACTCAATCTTTGGTAAATCTAATATTAAAGCATAAAATTGAAAACAAATACAAAATAAAAAAAAGTACTATTATAGTGAAAAGTGAATTCACCGTTTTTTTAGTTTTATTAACTAGATAATTTGTTCAAGTTATATTACAGCTATGTAAAAAAACATTTGAATGTAAATATGGAATGTCCAAATCATAAGGAACTCTTTGACAAATTCATTAAACCAAACTAAGATCAATTTTGAAATTTCTAGACCTGACTCTTTTGTTAAAGCAGGTTTCAAATTAAATCTTATTCAAGTTGCTTCAACATGACCCTGACATCTTGATGGGTCTACAAAAAACCCAGAAGACTAATAAAGACATGGTTTTAATTTAAAATAAATTCAAGATTTCATCTTTTTTAAAAGATATTAATACAGCGACATACTAAATCGTCCCTGGTTTTACAACTTAATTTGGGTCACAAACTCCATTGAGTTTGATAATTGTTCTTACTATTTTTTTATTTAATTATATGATAACAAAAATAGAAGCTTGCAAAATTGAGTATCAATTCAATTTTGGTTTGTTTGTTTGAAATTGTGATAACCCCATAAAAAGTAAACCAAAAACAAATTGTAAATGTCAATTTTCAATCAACCTAAGTTAACTCGCCATACACACAATCCAAGTCATGGACTCCACTAAGTTTAATAATTTTATTTTTCTAAAATTATTTTTTATTTAATTATATGAAAACAAAAATAGACGCTAGTAAAATAGAGTGTCAATGAAATGTTGAGGTTTTTTGTTTGAGACCACAATAACCCCATAGAAAAAAAAAACATATTACAAAGACCAATTCAAAATCAATCAAATGTCAAATGATGAAATTAAGATAAAAAACCAATAAAAAAATTCAATAAAAACCCAACGTTGAATGATGAAATTAAAAAAAATAAACAAAATAGTAAATGCTTGTAAACTTGGGTGGCCCAGCGTCCCTAGGCCTTTACAATAAATCCTAGGCATGTGACGCCTAGGCCTTTTAATTTATTTTCTTATTTATAGGATAGACAATCTATTGTTTGCTATTTTTTTAAAAAAAAGAAAAAAAAGATGCATCATTTGCTTGCCTAGAATCCAGCCGCCACTATGGTGGCTAAAAATCAAGATGGGTTGTTTTTGTTTTTTCTAAAAACCCTTATCTTAACTCATTTCTAGCTAAAAACGCATAATAAACACTCTTAAAAAATCTCAAAAAAAATAAATTTAGTAATCTAACAAATTTCAAAACTATTCTAAAAATACAAAATCAAATCAATGAATAATTTCTCTTCCAACCCCGATCTATTTTTCCAAATATGATAAAGGTTTAAAAATACCTTAATGAGGCTCTCCTCATCGAATGAAATTTATTGACATCAAGATTGTTAGAGAATAATATAAATCATATCTTGGGCCTCACCTAACAGCTTAAGCTTTTGGGTTGAGATGGTTATTTGATATGGTATCAGAGCCTTGATGATCAAGTGGTCACGAGTTTGAATCTCACCATCCCTATTTATTTGATAAAAATTAAGTACAAGGTAATGTGAGCTTGTGCAAGTTTCGAACCCAAAAGGGCTTTCACTTGATGCGGTGTGTTAGAGAATAATATAAATCATATCTTGGGGTCTCACTTAACAGCTTAAGCGTTTGGGTTGATATGGTTATTTGACAAAGGTCGGTCTTTTTAGTCGGTCTTTTTAGTCGTCAGAATATAGTCAACTGATGATTTTCTCTCTCTATTGTTATTATTTTTGTAATTTTCTCTCTCCTCTCTTAGAAGGGATTAAAAAATAAAGAAAATAAACTTTTAAACCAAAACTATAATTTCATAAACTTTATGTATTGAAAAAGAAGAAATAAGATAAGTGGAAGAAAAATTACATTTTGTGGGAATTTAATATTGGTCATTGAAAAATTAAATCAAAAGGGTTGGTTTTTTTTGTCTTTCTTAACAAATTGGTTATCAAATTAGTTACAAGGTTACAATTGAAGAAAAATAAAAGTTAAAATTACTATAAGTTACTATAATCCAAAAATCTAAAAAAAAAGTTAATAAAAATCTAGATTTTTATTAGTATAATTTGTAATTCTCACAGTGGAGCTACCAT
>Ga0325414_1004486_pt1 | contig 14632 bp, 10 predicted proteins | sample PopdelMetagenome_8_FD_206183 | JGI IMG/M metagenome (GOLD analysis project Ga0325414, IMG submission 206183) | Populus deltoides microbial communities from Bellville, Georgia, United States - Leaf-PdKOR-R3 | ecosystem: Host-associated > Plants > Phyllosphere > Phylloplane/Leaf | place: USA...
TGAAGTACGTAACGTTTCAGAGCATGAACATTAACAGGACTAAAACGTGATTCAATTTATTGGGTATAATTTCAAGCCACAGGAAACCTACCTGCAGTAACAAGTTTTGATTTCACTTAGTTCTTTCAATTAAGTTTGGAAAACACCTTCTTTTAGGTTGTCCATAATTCTCGTTTACAAGCTTTTTGCTATTTTTCAAATAAAAAAAATGAGGAGTAATAAAATCACTACTAGAAAACCAGAGAAAACCAACGGAATTACCAACGGAAATATTCTGTCGGCGGACTAAATTCCATCTCAAAATCTGTCAGTATATACCGACCATATCTCCGACGGACTATTTTTTCAGACGATTTTACCGACGGAATGATCGAGAGATTCAAACTGAGATAGCCGTATAGTGACATGACACTGTCACCGACAGAATCACTGACGAAATCACCGACGAAATGTATCTGTTCAGTGATTCCATCGGTAAAAACCATTATATACACCCCCTCTGCCGACACTCTTTTCCTCTGTTTCTCCTTATTCTTCTTTCTCATCCCACCTCTCCCCTCCCAAACTGCAGCCAACCACCCATCCCAACTCTCCACTATTCTCAACACAAGCACTCAAGTTTCTAATACCTTGTATGTGGTCACAATATCCGTTTCTTGTAGATTTTATCATTTTTTTAAGTAAATCCATTCTTTTTAGTTTTAACATTTAAATGTGAATTTTATTGTTTTTTTAGTATATGTATTTTGTTAACGTATGTACTTGTTTGATTGTTATTTGTCAAAGAAATTTGTAGTATGAATGTATAATTATGTAATTGTTATAGTTTGTTTTAGATTTTGTCAAATTATATTTGTTTGTAAATTGTTGAAATTTTGTTTGAATTACACCGAATTAAATGTGTTGTGATGAAATAAATAATTAATAGCTTGTTTAACGAGTCTTTTTTAATTGTTATCAATTCTATTTCGAAGTTGTGATTTCTCTAAATTTATATATGTGTAAATTTGTATGTATGAACGTTGATAGTTGATAATTGATAATGAATATTTAACATAAGTGTTGTTTTACTTTGTTCGATAATGTCGGGGAAAACCAATATTTTTGTTATGTTTTATAGAGGTTCAATAGAAGTCATGGATGTATCGGAACTCACCCCAAGGATTGCGGAGGATAGATTATTGTAACGGTGTCCAGGGTTTTATTAATTTCACAACATCTATTCCGAGGAATTTTACTGATGGCAGTATTAGGTGTCTATGCAGGAAGTGTAAAAATTTAAAGTTTCTACATTAAGATGTTGTAACGATGCATCTTCTAACCAAAGGGTTCATGGAGGATTACCTGTGTTGGTATGCATACGGAGAACTATTTGTTCCTGATGAGAGCATGGAAGAACAGGTGGTTGGGTCAACTTCTAGTGCTAGCAACATGCATGAAGTTGGAAATGAGAACAGTATTCTTTACAAGAATATGGTTATGAATGCAATGAGAATGAGTGAAGATAATGTCAGGGAATGTCTAATCGTAGAATAAGAACCTAATGCAGATGTAGCAAGGTTTTTTGATCTGTTGAAAGATTCTGACGAACCATTATGGGATGGCTGCACGAACCACAATAAATTATCAGCCGTAGCACATGTGTTCACCATCAAGTCAGATCACGGGTTGAGTGAGGCCGGTTATGACAAGATTATTGAATGGGCGAGAAGCATTTTACCTGAAGGGAACAGGCTGAAAGAGAACTTCTATGCTACCAAGTCCATGATAAAACCCGTCGGTTTAGGAGACCAGAAAATTGATATATGCCCTAACTTCTGCATGTTACACTACCTTGAAAATGCTGAGATGACCAAGTGCATGACATGCGGGCATTCCCGTTACAAACCCAGAACTGGTAGAGGGAAGACTCTCGTGGCATATAAAAAACTTAGATAGTTCCCAATCACACCTAGACTGTAGAGGTTATCCATGTCACCAAGGACTGCTAGGCACATGACATGGCACCAATCACACTATGCGGTTGATGGAGTGATGGTTCATCCTTCTGACGGTGAAGCATGGAAACACTTTAACAGTGTGCATCCTCACTTTTCAACTGAATCAAGGAACGTGCATCTTGGGCTATGTACAGACAGATTCAACCCATTCGGGTCATTTGCTGCTCCTTATTCTTGTTGGCCGGTCATACTGACGGTTTATAACTTGCCACCGGGGATGTGTATGAGGCCGGAGTTCATGTTTTTATCTATGGTCATACCAGGTCCGAGCAGTCCGGGGTAGAATATAGATGTATGTCTTCATCCGTTGATTGATGAGTTGACGCAGTTGTGGTCCTCTGCATCTTTGACTTATGACATCTCGAGGAAACATAATTTTGGTATGAGAGCGGCTTTGATGTGAACTATCAATGATTTCCCAGCTTATGGAATGGTTTTGGGTTGGAACACGCATGGAAAGCTAGCATGTCCATACTGTATGGAGAACAACAAGGCATTCAAGCTAACAAACAGGGTTAAAGCTTCTTTTTTTTACTGTCACCGTCATTTATTGCCGCCAAATCACAGGTATAGAAAGAACAAAAATGATTTCTTTGTTGGCAAAGTTGAAAAGGATGTTGCACCCCCATATCTTTTCGGTGAAGAATTGTTTGATGTTGTGTTAGAGTATGGTAACATTGTGTTTGGTCTCCAATCAGGTAAGCAGAAGTTTTCTAGTTTTGGTTTGACCTATAATTGGGTGAAGCGAAGTATCTTTTGGGAGCTTCCTTATTGGAAGACCAATTTTCTCTGCCATAACCTTGACGTCATGCACATTGAAAAGAACGTGTTTGAGAACATTTTCAACACCGTCATGGATGTGAAAGGGAAGACAAAGGACAACATCAAGTCTAGATTGGATGTAGCGCTGTTCTGTAACAGTAAAAATATAGAGTTGGTCTGTGATGGGTCACGGGTCGCAAAACCAAGAGCAAGCTTTGTGCTAGAGAAAAACACACAACTACTAGTCTACAAATGGCTTAAGAGTCTGCGTTTCCCCGATGGACATGCCTCAAACATATCAAGGCTGGTTAACACGGAGAAATGCAGATTATATGGAATGAAGAGTCATGATTGCCATGTGTTTATGCAAACACTCATCCCATTACCTTTTCGTGATTTGTTGCCAAAGGGATATGGGATGCACTAATGGATATCAGTCATTTTTTCAGAGATATATGCTCCAGCAAGTTGAATATTAATCACAATGAAAGGCTTGAAAAGAATATCGTCGAGACAATATGCAAACTTGAGATGCTATTCCCTCCATCATTTTTGACTCAATGGAGCATCTACCCGTACATTTACCGTTTGAGGTAAAAGTTGGAGGACCGGTCCAGTACAGATGGATGTATCCATTCGAGAGGTTAGATATTACATGAGCTATGTAATTCATAATTAAATGTTTTTATTTTTATTTTTTTAATTGATAATTTTTTATCAATTATATATACGCAGATACTTGTTCAATCTTAAAAAAAAAGGTTAGGAACAAGGCGCGTGTTGGGGCGTCAATATGTGAGGCCTATATTGTTGAGGAGATCTCAACATTTATCGCATACTATTTCGAACCTCATTTAAGAACGAGGATCAATCGTGTTCCATGGCATAATGATGGTGGTGAAGCGCCTTCAAGTGGGAACTTGTCAATATTCTCCAATTCTGGACAACCCACATCTAAAAATATCGTGAGGGGAAGATATTTGTTTGAAATAGAGTTCAGACAAGCACACAATTATATCCTATTTAACTGTGATGTTGAGACCTTTTATTAAGTAAGCAGATACTCGACTTAAATTTTATCAAGAGTGTATTATTTATGTTTTGTGACACCGTAAACTCATATAATTTGGAACAATCTTACAGGTAACATCGACGATACTTACTATCCAATAACTTACAGCTGACCGAATCCCAGATCTTTCAATTACAAGATGAACAATTTGCCACATGGTTTAGAACATATATAAGTCCTATCACAAACTCATTATCTCTTACAATGTGATTAATTATATGTCAATTTTACATAATATCCATTTATTGATTATTGTTGTATTTAATTTACAAGGTTTATTAAATAAGAGGTAGTGCTGCTATTTCACTGTCTTTACTAAGCCTGGGCCCTGAAAGAAAAGTCAAGTGCTATAACGGGTATTTTGTCAATGGATATGTCTTTCATACTGAAGAATACGGGCATGGAAGAAAGACATACAACAACGGTGTTTGTATTAAGGGATCGACTTCTAGTGAGTTTGAAGTTGACTACTACGGTAGATTGTAAGAGATCATCGAACTGCAATATTATAACGAGTAGAATAGAGTGTTTTTATTCAAATGCTATGGTATAACATAACTGACAGAGGAATCAGAGTAGATCCTCACTATGGTCTCGTTGAAATCAACTCAAAAGCTAGACACCGTAACGTACATGACGTCTTTGTTTTTGCAAAGCAATGCCAACAAGTTTATTACATATATATCCCTTTCTTTAGAAATGATCGATCAAGAGTTGATTGGTTATCCGTTTTAAAAAAAAAAACCCAAGGGTCGTGTCGAGGTTGTTCAGGATGAGAATGAAGACACAAGTGTAATAGATGAAGTCTTTCAAGCTAGTGAGTTGGTTGAACCATACCAAGTTGCTCATTCGATTAACTTAGAAGAAAATTTGAATTTTCAGGTTTTCAACGATAGTCTTGTTGATGTTGACGCAAATGAGTTGAATGTTGTTCTAAGCTATACTAGTGTACAAAATAATGTTGTTAAAAAATATGATAATGAAATTGAAAAGTACGATGAAGCTGATGATAACAATTCAATTGAGGACGAAGATGAAAATTCCGACTAACTAAACATGTTCTAAAGTCTTATTTTTATAATGTAAGAATTTGGAACATGAAATATTTATTCTTCTTTAATGGTCAGCTCTTGTTATTGTGTTGCGTGTGCTGTAAGATTGCAATTCAAGATTTTGCAACACAGTTACATAAAAAACATAAGAAAAAAATTTACGGTTTCACAGACGGGTACACCGGCAGACTGTAATCCGTCGATATTTCACAGAGAGTTGAAAAAAATTATGTGAGTGTGCCACAATCACTGATGGAATATAACCCGCCGATATTTCATAGAGAGTTGAAAAAAATTATGGGAGTGTGCCACAATCACCGACAGAATTTCTGACGGTATTACTGACGTATATTACCGACGAAATACCGACATCCTGAAGCGCACGCATGTCAAACGCGTGTCCGTCGTGAAGACTTACCGATGGATTTTCGAACGGATCAAAAAGTCTGGCGGGATTTTCAAAAATTTTTGGTGCACATTTCAATTAATTTTCGACGGTATTACCGACAGAATTTAATGCCACCGACAACAATTAATTTCCGTCGGTAATACCGTCGGAAATATTGCTATATAAAACTCCCCTACCCCTATTTGGTTCATTTTTTTCTCTGGCTCCGTTTCTCTTCTTCTCCATTTCTCTTCTCCTCTCCGTTTATATTTGGCTTTTGGAAGGGATTTTACTGTTTTGGTGGTAGTTTTAAAAGGTATGTATTCTTTTTTCTTTATCTTTGTATTTTTTTATTTTAATTATGATTATTTTTTTTGGTGTTCTTTGTTTTGTGTATTTTTTGTAGATAAAATCTTAAATTCAACACACTATTGAGGTAAGCACTTTTTATTCCCAAATTTATTTTGAATTGATATAGTGTTTTTTAGTTTTGTGTATTGTTTGTTTTGTGTTTAGGTTGTTTTGTATAGTGTTTTTTAGTTTTTTCATTTTATTTATTAATTTGATGATATTATTGTTTGTATTGCTATAATTGTTATTGTTGAATTTATGTTAAAAATGTTAATTGAAATATAGAATTAAATTAAATTAGTTTATCTTAATTTTAGGATATTATTGTTTACCTGTCATTGTTATTGCTTGTTATTACATTTTTATATTTATGTGTACACGTTAATTTTTATTTTGAGGTCCATTAGGGTCGGTCGTGTTAGGAATGATATTGATTTAGTTACCTTTTGCTTTTAACCATGTAATTATTTATAAATTAAGAGTCTTGTCTCCTAAAACTTGAAATGTAATATTAATCCGTAAATTTGAACGTATGACTTTAATCTAATATTTGTGACTCTAAGTACCAATTTAACAATGAATGTTCATAGTTGAAATTGATTCTTTTACTTGAATATCATTATATGATGTTATTGAATAAGATGTCTTGTATTGATGATGATGAGTTGGGTTAAGATCCAGGATGATTGGTTTGGGATGTGAAATAAATTTGGAAGAGTAATATGATTTTGTCGATAACTTGGGACCCCCCCAGTATAGGTGAGACTCTGTCGAATTTTTTTAAAAAATAATCGAAGTTAATTCTATAATTATTTGTATAAATTTGTGTAGATAAGTAGAATGAAATCTACAGCACGTCGTCAGAAGACGGTTGCAGCTAGTTCTTCTAGCAGCGAGGAGGACGTATCCTTAGGTGCTGATCACGACGAGGAATCTACGCCAACTTGTGATGATGCCTCTTCTAGCGCGGTTTCATAGCGTAGAAGCGGTAAGCCTTCACACCGGGGTCAATTCACCCACAAGTACCAGGCACAATGGAAGGATGACCTCTCAATGTAAGTTTGTTTAGGTTTTAGTTTTACTCACACACACACACATTGAGGCTGCAAGGACTATAACATTGGCGCTTAAATCGTCGATGGAGATTCCATTGTTTCAATAGAGCTAGGTTTCCAAACATCCCGAGTGGAAACCTAATATTGATGCATGGTTTAAACGATTTCACATCGGCGTTAATTTTTAATAAATTATTTTTATAATTTTATATCTTGTACTATTTTTGTTTTATATGAATCATTTATATACACAGAACAAATTTGAGTGGGATAGGGCGAACAACAATGTTGTGAGGAGGGTATGGGAGACCCAAATCTGAATAGTGTAAGACCTAAATCTGCCGTTTTTAAATTCAAAGTTTGGTCACAAAAGAGAAGTCAGAATATGTCCTGTAATCCAGCCCAAACACTGCTTAGAATTTTACCCATATCAGAAGTTCTAGAAGGCCAAATGACGTGAAATTTGGTGGGTGGAAGGAAAAGACAATTTTCAACAACTTTCATGCAGAAGAGTTTCTCAAATTCTAATGGTAACAATTACATTTTGTCCAGACAAGAGCTTGAGGTCTATCCACCACGTCCACCAACAGCACTACTCGGTATTTTAGCCATATCTCGAGCTCTAGTGATCCAAATTCTCTGAAATTTTATGGGTGAAAAGATAGGAAGATTGCCAACAACTTTCATGAAGAATACTTTGCTAAATTCTGAATGGATTAATGTCATTTCATCGAGCCAAAGTGCTTGAGTGCTGCTGTCCACCAAGTCCACTAAATCAATAGTTGGCCACTACATCAATAATCAATTACCAAATGAATAGTTTTGAATTTTAGCCTATAAAAGGAGGCATTTTCCATTCATTTAGCAATCTTGGTTCTAAGATCAAGATCATGTTCTTGCTCTCTATTTATTGTTGTAATGGTTAAGTTTTATTTTCATTAATCTCTTGTTTATGCTTTTCATTTCCTTTACTATACTTAGTTAACTATGTTCTTATCTTGTTTATTTATGTTCTTCTTCTTTATTATGTCTAGCTAAGTTAATTATGTCAAGGTGACAAGGTTTCACTAATGGTGTTAGAATAAGTATAATATGAACTCAACATGGACTTCAATGCTTAAATCCTAAACAAGTTTGCTATTAACATGTCTTATCATTTTTATCTTATTAATCCTTAATACCTTGCTTGTTAAATGGTTAATCTAGATTTGTGTTGTATAACACTTGGTACATCAAATACTTGATCCTTCATAGTTTTCGGCCGACATCGTTATTATGAGAGGAACTTGATTTGTTGTCAACATAAGTTAGCATCATGAATGCTTGATAAAATTTGTAAGTATGGTATTATGTAAATAAGATGATTAATATGATCATGTTGATAATTTATAAAGAGTTTATATTTTACTTATCTCTAATACTATTAGTGAACTCTCTAACCTTGACATTTGTTTTTATCATTGTTTAATCTTCTTTAATAATCTTATATCTCAAAGTCATCTTTAAATCATCATCATCTTTGTTGTTGTTGTTCTTATTATTATTATTATTATTATTATTATTATAGTTCACCTCCCTGTTATTCGACCCCGGTCTTGCCGGGTTATTTATTTCTGTGACACTCCTGCACTTGGGATAAGACATCAACTATTTGATCGTGTCACTTGTTGACCCAAAAAGCATAATTTTCAAGGTAGACTAACTAACCCAACTAGCATAATCTTCGAGGAAACCAGTTAGCTTAATGAGCCCATCACACAACCCTCGTCAGACTTAAAGTTTAGACTTATAAGGTCATCTTGTATCCAAAGATGTCACCTCTGGGTATGATATGCTCGGGTCTGCTATTTTCTATCTATTTTCTAGTTAATTAGTACTTAACATTAAATGCTAAGTGGCACTAGCGTAATTTTTTATCATAAACGAGCCTACATAGCAACATTAAGGCATGCTCATGCCAAAATATACCTGACCTATCACTTTCTTTTCTCAATCAATAGTTTAACCACCAAAATTATCTCATACAATTGCTTAAACTAGGCCAAACAATGCTTTTCCATTTCTACCCGTCCCTCCATACAAGTTGATGTGTTTTATGCGTATAAAAACACCCATGAAACACAAGGCAAAAGGTTTTGAACTTCCACCTCATTCAATATGCATACATACATCTTTTTACACAACATTTTCATTTATCATCTTCCATAATTCTCTCTATAACATAACATACAACCTTTAAGGTGGTGTTTGGTCAGTATTATATGATAGAAAAGACAAAGACAGTAGGTACAGAAGCATGCTTAATTGAAAAGACAGAGACATAGACATAAACAAAATTTATCTCTGTAAAAGTTTTAGAGTGAATTTTTGTACTTCTAAAATAAGAGATATAGAAGTAACATGTCGCAAGAAACAATATTTATTATTTTATATCCTTAAAATATCATTGAAAAAAGATCTTAACTCTAAAATTATCCAACTAATGCATGTAATCCAATTAATGCATGTAAGGATAAAAGCAGCTACTATCATGATTTTAAAATCTAACCCAAGGAAAAGCCCTTGTCATGGATTAGATGGGTTAACTCGATTTAACCTAATGTTTTTTATAAAAGATTAAAACAATGTCATTTTGATCATAAAGTTTTTTTAAAACAAAAGTCAACAGGTTTTTTACCTATTTTTTACCCTGTGCTGACCAAATTACGAGTCAACCTGAGTATTTTATCGGGTCAGGTTGGATTAATACTTTCTATATTTTCTCTTAAACCAGAACCAGTCTAGGCATCGGGTAGGCTAAATCTTAGGAAAATTGAGACATGGTCGACACATCAAGCGGATCCAAGTTTCATAACTAAGGTTATTATATAATTATTAGTTTCAACATTCAATATAAATTAAAGTAAAAATAATAATATCTAATTAGCTTTTTTAAATATGTAAGTTTAATAGTAATATATATTAAGGGTAAGATAGACATTTCATATTTTATCATGTCTTGTACACCATCAACCAAACATGATACAAATACAATCACCTTATCTTATACACCATTATCAAACACAATTTTATCTTCATCTCATATTTTATCTTGTCTTTTTTATCCCTATTGCCTCTATCTCTACTATCTCGGTATAACAACCAAATTCTACATAAGATAACATTATCCTTACAACATAACTGATTTAATCTCTAAAGGTATCCCACATCTCTTTAAGGACTTGTTAATGAAATTGACTTCATAAATAGCATGGACAAATTCATTTTTGAAACTTTATTTATAAGGTGATCAACCTCGATGATATTAACTTGAGTAACCCTTTTGTTTTTAGGATTTTCTTGTTGAGTTCTAATTCTGCAATTATTGGCTTGGTATCCAATTTTATTACAGAGAAAGTATTTACTATTGAGCTTCTTAGCAATCTCATTCCCCTTCACAAGAAGCTTTTTATTTTGCTTTTTAATGTAGATCTTTGTCACTTGTTCAATTATGTTTTCTTTAGGCAACATGCTACAAGAGTTGGCTTTTTTTATATAAATTATTGTGCTACTTTATCCTTAACCTTAAAATAAGGTTTTTAAATTGCCTTTTCTTGTACTTATGCTTAAGGTAGTTTGTGAAGTCTTTCTAATATGGTGGTATTTTTTTCAATAATTCTAGTCACTTGAAAGAATTCATTAAGAACCATTCATTCAATATGAATAGCATGCAAGATAAGCTGAAACTCTTGAATTTAACTTATCACGGTCCTTGAATCAACCATCTTAAGGTCTAGAAAATTTTTAACTATATATAATTTTTTTCATACCATCATCTTTTACTTTGTACTTTCGATGTAAAGTTTTTCATAGTGGATTTGCACTCTTAATTAAACTATACACATCATAGACTGTGTTGTTTAATTGTTAAATTCAGTTCTTATACATAAAATCACTATGATTTTATGCGTCTATAACAGCCACAACGGTGGAAACATATTCATTATCTAATAACTTTGATACTTCTTCATACAAGAATTTAGCCAAGTTCAATGTAATCAAACAAAATAGTATTTTTTGTTGTTGCCTCTTAAAGTTCAGTCCATTGAATATTTTAAGTTACTCACCAAGCACCATATAAGGTGATAACAAAATCCTCCCTACCAAAGTAGTACTTACCGAAGTAATATTGGTTTAAGCAACAAAATCTTTAATAAAAGATATAATTTATAACAATAGTCAAATATATATTTAATTAAAACTTGGCTTTTAAACATGCAATTCGTAAAAAGATAAATAAGAAATCAGCTAATAGATTAAATAAACAATTAGATATTATATTTTGATGTAACAAACAAAAATGAGAAAAAACATAAGCAAATGAAAAATCAAGTTTTAGTTTTAAGATTGTTGGTGATATTTTAGTGGTAGCAATTATTTAGTGCACGTTGCATGCAATTTTATAACAAGTAAGCTTGCAAAAGATTTAAAAAAACAAAAACCTTAATATGCATACCAAGTAAATAAAAGAATAGTTAGAGTTGTATTTGAATAAACAAAGATCATATCATACATACTAATATATATAAAAAATGGATATTATACTTGAACTAAAAATAGTATAGATATTAGGTACTAACATGTTGAAGATAATTGGACGGATTAAAAAAGATGTCGTTGTAAAGGACATACCCTTTATCCTTAAAACTAAAATGTCCATTACTTAGTGCAAACAATCTTCTGACATATCTCTTTTAACCTATAAAAATATATTTTCTTTGAAAATCTATAAATCAAAGGAATAATAAACTCAAAATCTCTCTACAAAGAACCAAGATCTAAGCTCTAAAATAAAAGGAGAAAAACAAGGCAAAATAAAAAGCAAAATAAGCTAAAAATTGTAGAGAATAATAAAAAAAAAGGTACTATAAGATGTGTATAACATATCTCCTTCAACCTTTTTAATACTAATTTTTAAAACCAAATTGATGTAGCATTAATTCTGATAATTATCATAACTAATTTTCACTATTTTACTTCAATTATTCATCGTTAATAACTAGACTCTAAAACAATATGTTTTCTTTGAAAATCTATAAACCAAAGGAATAATAAACTCAAAATCTCTCTACAAATAACTAGAACTGAAGCTCTAAAATAAACATACCTTTGTCCTTAAAACTAAAATGCCCATTAGGTTTATTAGGTATTAAACTTCATAATTTGTTTTGATTTTCTTTCTATAGAGTTTCTTGGTCTTATAACCTGTATCGCAAGTTTCGCAAGTTAACCATGTTGACTCGAGTTATTTCTTTATTTTTTTAATTATTTTTTTCTCAACTTTATCTTTCAACATTGAGTTGTTTGGAAATTAGTTTTCATAATTATTAATTTTTACTATAGCAATGAACAATGAAAAACCAAGCTTTTTTTCACTTTGGTCGTCACATTTGTGAGGATTTTTTTTATAATTTCAAACTTAGTTTTTTTTTTCAATTCCATCTTCCAACATTGGGTTTACTTGGTATTGGACTTCATAATTTATTTTAGTTTGCTTTCAATGGAGTTTCTCGATCTCATGATCTAAGTCACATTTGTGACGAATTTTTTTTATAATTTCAAATTTAATTTTTTTTTTATTTTCATTCTCCAACATTGGGTTTACTAGGTATTGAACTTCATCATTTATTTTAGTTTGCTTTCTACGGAGTTTCTCGGTCTCATTACCTGAGTTGACTCGAGTTATTTTTTTATCATTTTTTTAAATTAAATATTTCTCTACTTCATCCTTCAATATTGAGTTAATTGAGAATTGGGCTTCATAATAGTTTTTTTTTTTATTTGCTTTATGTGGGGTTACCATGCTCTCATCACTTGGCGTGCGAGTTTTGCGGATTAGTCGTATTGACTCAGGTATTTTTTTATCCTTTTTTCATTGATTTTTTTTTCAATTTCATCATTTAACATTGGGTTAATTGAGAATTAAACTTTATAATTTTTTTCAATTTTTTTTCTATGGAGTTATTCCGACTTTTGACCCAGGTTTAACAGGCTAGCTCGAGTTGACTCGGATTGTTTTTTTATTTTTATAATTTAATTTTTTAATATTAAATTGATTAAAAATTAAATTTTATTTTTTTTATAAAATTATTACGGATAGGACTCGGAAAATGTTGGTCGTGCTGATGATTGAAACAAATGTGGCACCCATTTTGCATGACGTCCATGCTCACGCTTCATCTTGTCCCTTTCATGAATTACTTTTTTAATTCCTTTGGTCATCCTTTTGAAAAATCACACATATTGCTTTATGTATCTTACCAAATGAATACACTTTATTTATTAAGAGTCCAATCCAAATAAATCTCTGTAGAAATTTTAATGAAAATTTTAAATTGCATGTGTATATCTCTCCTATACAATTTTTATTTTTACTTCAAACTATAAAATATTTAATTATTATTTATAAATATATATATAAAAACATATATAGGGAAAATTGTATTTGTAGGAGAATGTGAATTTATTTTTCAAAATAAAAAAAATGTTTTAACTATAATTCTTGCTATTTATTTTAATTTTATGTGTAAGATTTTAATTGGCTGGGTTGTACAAGTCAGCAATATCGATGCAACACATTTGCTATCATTTTACTCTATGTGCGTTTTGTTTCCCACATGTCTCTATAATTTCAAATATCTTTGCAATATCATTTTTGTTTTGAAAAGAAAAAAAAAAAAAAAAATATATATATATATATATATATATATATATATATATATATATATTTATTTTTTTATTGAATTATTTATTTATTTTTTAATTATTTTTAATAAAATTGTGTGTTTGTTTTATATTTCAATATCAGATTAAACACCAATTTTATGTTGTTTTTAAAATGAAAATTGAAACATCAAGGATCGAAAATTATATTAAAAAACCTTTCCCACTTACATTGTTCAAAGAATCAAGACATGGGAAAGTTCAATTTGGTCCCTTAAGTTTCATATACTTGCATATCTGATCCTTTATAACTTTTACATTTCAATCATAGAACTTCATTTTATTTTGTATTTCATTTCCTAATTATTTCTAAAAGAAAAAAAAAATTCACTTGAAAAAGAAGAAGATAACTCTAGATTGACAATAGGCCACCAATAACAATTATTGTTATTTAATTTGATTTTAAGTTTTTAGTTGATTAAAATATATTTTATGGTTAGAAATGATATTTTAAAGGTTCATTTGAATATTTTTTTAAATAAATTTATTAAAATGATATTTAAATAATTTTCTGACTATGTCATAATTTTCAAATAATATTAGAGCTTTTTATGATATTAATAATCTAATATGTATATTTAAAATAAAACATTTACTGATCATGAATATTCAATATGAATGAAATAACATTTTTATTGTAAATATTTTTATTTTTTTAATTTTCAACGCATTATCAATTCATAAGTAACAATGCGTACACCTTTCATCATCTTTCAGAAGATTAAATAAAACTCTTCAGTTTGAAAACACAAAATCATGATAATTAAATATTAACAATAACAACCAAAGAAGACGTCACTGGATATGAGCTGTAGTTCAGACCATTGAACTTGGAACTAAAATTTAAATGATGCCCTAGCTAGATCAGAGTAATTCTGCCTGAGATGACAATGATGCTTTTCACACATTTAATCTCATGTTCTAAACGAGGAACCAACCGTCAAGCTTCAACACTCGTTCCTGTTTTAATAATAACTAGTTCCATGCCCCGCGCGATGCCGCGGGTCAATTATTTTTTGTATTTTATAAAAAGTTAAGATTTAAAAGTATTAGGTTTTTTTTACAAAGTTATACCCAAGAGTCTTAGGTTTAGTTGCAACGCCTAATCCAAGAGTAATATTTATAATATTAATAATAACATTAAACTTGCATGGCCGAAATTTAAGTGGGTTTGACTACAATACCAGACC
>Ga0325414_1004488_pt1 | contig 14628 bp, 18 predicted proteins | sample PopdelMetagenome_8_FD_206183 | JGI IMG/M metagenome (GOLD analysis project Ga0325414, IMG submission 206183) | Populus deltoides microbial communities from Bellville, Georgia, United States - Leaf-PdKOR-R3 | ecosystem: Host-associated > Plants > Phyllosphere > Phylloplane/Leaf | place: USA...
TTTTCTTGCATTGCATTTCCAGAAAGGTATGGATGTTAGCTTTTTAGTGCCACTGGAATCACTTCATTTTGATCTCTAGAACTCACGCTCTGCACAAAACATCGACTGAACATCAAATCTGCCAATTACTTCCAATTTACTCCTTTTTGCATCTTTCATCCAAAAGTGCCTTCAAAACATAAAACAAAGAATATCAAGGCATTTTATATATAAAACATAGGCAAAATACTAGTTAAATGGGGTGAAACTATCAAATAATATGGTTGCATCATTGCTCTTCCTCATAGCCCTTCTTCAATTGAATTTGATCTTCATCATATACTTGCTTTGGTGAGAGTGGGCAAGTGTATAAATCCTTCCATCCTTCTCCAATGAATACCTGTTCTTAAACCCATCGTGCTTGGCTTTTCTATCAAATTGCCAAGGCCTCCCTAGTAACAGATGAGTAGTAGCATGCATAGGCACAAGATCACATAACACTTCATCCTTATAATTGTCTATCGAAAAATAAATCATCACCTGCCTATTCACCCTAACAACACCACATTCATTCAACCATTAAAGTTGATAAGGCCTCTCATGTTTTACGGTATTCAATCCCAAATTTCTAACCAAAGTAACACTAGCAACATTAGTACAACTACCACTATCAATGATCATACTACATACCTTATCATTATATGGCATCTTGTATGGAAGATGTTCTCCTTTTATTACTCCACTTCATCCTCCTTAGTCTGAACACTAAGCGACCTTCTAATCATCAAGACGTTATCACCAACAACATACTCTAAATCACTAGCATCCTCAAGTGGTGGCATGTCATCACAATCAGACTCCTCACTAATGGACACAATTTCTCCATCATCCCTTAGAATCATAACTCGATGATTTGCACACTTTGATGCAGAGTGTCCTCATCCTTGACACTAGAAACACTTTATATCACAATAACACTTCGGTTGGACTTCTCCTTTAAGTTTTTTCTATCATTGGCCAAAACCTGCTTCTTCATGGAGGTAGGTTTGGCATTTTTGAAAGTCACCAATGGCTTCATTGGTGCACTACCCTCTTTGCTATAATTCATTCTCCAACCCTAAGAAGACTCCATATAAGCTCCAGATTGTGCATTACCCTTCCTTTTCAACTGTCCTTAAACTTTAATGGCCAAATGCACCAACTCTTCCAATTCCATATAAGATTGCAACTCCACAACATTAGTTATGTCTCTATTCAAGGCATTCAAAAACCTAGACATAATAACTTCCTCATCTTTATTAATATTAGCTTTAATCATAGTCACCTATAATTCTTTCTGATACTCCTCCACACTCTTATTACCTCGTGTAATCATTTGTAAACGATTAAACAACTCCCTATAATAGTGTTTAGGAACATACCTCTTCTTCATTATTGTCTTCAACTCTTCCCACGTGCTAACTGATCTTTCTCTATTTCGTCTTCTTTCTACCACCAATCTCTCCCACCAAACCATGGCATAATTAGTAAACTCCACTACAGCTAACTCAACCTTCTTTTCTTCAGAGTACCTATGGATGTCAAAAATCATCTCCACTTTTTTTCCCCAATCTAAATAAGCTTCCGAATCAGTTTTTTCCTTGAAGGCCGGGATTTTTAACTTAATACCACCTAAATTTCGGTCTATATCTCCTAAATCATCAAAATCCATATATGGCTGAATATGTCTCCTCTTTGACCGATTCTCATACTCTCTCCCCTATGTGTACGGAACCCACCACCACAATTAAGATCATCCTCAACTTCATCTGTAGAGTTTCTAGCAACACCCTCCTCCTTCCTGGCTTCTTTACCTCTTTTACTACGCTCCCCATCAAACCTAGTCTCCAATTTTTCAATCCTAGTCATCAGCTCACCAAATATAAATTCTATTTGTTGTTGTATTCTCGAAAACCCATCTTTTGGGATTTTACCCTTCTTTTGTAGCACATAGAAGACATTATTTTTTTAAACCTACACGAAAATCGTTAGCAATAAAAAAATAACACCTCGCATACTCGTGTTTCACACAAATTTATAGGCTTTTCACTCGAATATGCTCTCTATGCCTTTTTCCACTCAAATTGCCTTTCTTTAGTTCTTGAAATCGCTAAGCAACAATTCAGGAAAAAAAAAGCAACCAACTATGAAGTGAATTTATAAATTTGATATAGACTCAAGAAGTAAGAAATTATGAAACTAACAAAACAAAACTCGATGACAAATTCACGAGTAGCAATGCAAATTTGTGCGAGTAATATGACAATTTGAAGACACGAAAAAAAAATTCAAAAAAAGAGCTAAACAATTACAAATTATCAAGAACGATTTAATTCAAGAAACTTAAGAAATCAACTAAACTTCCCAAATTTTCAAGAAACACAATCAAGACTACTAAAGATTCACGAATCAAGACTAACCAATTGCCCAATGATCAAGGTTTCTTCAACCATGTATTTGGCCAAAACTAAAAAAAAAAAGTGATTTTTCCTCTTTTTTTTTTATTTTGTGCGGCAGCAATCAAGATTTCAAGATCAAGCCTCCTTTATATATATATATATATATATATATATATATCAGTAAGAACAAAACAAATCAAGAACTTAGGTGTGTATGCTGATTTTGAGCAAGAAAGCATCAAAAGAACACTAACTTATGATTAAGTGTTCAACAAAGCAATAAAAAGTAAGATTCCTAATTTTTTAATTTTTTTATATCGGTGGCTGAATCTATCAAGAATCAAACAAGAAACAATAAAGACTCAAATTGAAGGATATAACCTGTGATTAGATCAGCTCTGATACCAACTGATGCGAACCCTAACGGAATTTAATGGAATTCGCAACCCCAGGATCAATCTAATACAAGTTTATTGTGATTTGAATAAGCTTATCATAATGAAAGACTTGCTCCAAGGCAACAAGACTATAAACCAACTCGATCACAACGCCTACACTTGGAGACGAGCAAAAGAAGTATAAATTCACAACAAAGGATGATCAATTCTTTGAAGAGTTAAAAGTTCAATCAAGAACCAAGATTGAGCAACCAAAAAGTCAGCTACAATGCTGAAATTATCATCAAAAGTCTCCCTAAAATTATTCCTAAAGAGTATTTAAACTCCCAGCCAAAACCTTAGTTTCTCTAATGGGTCTCACATAAATCTAATCTAAATAATAATCAACCCAAGCTAAAACTAGCCCAAACTAATTAAAATAAAAAAATAAACAAGTCTAAAACCCAAAAAAAATGTCTCCTCTCAAAATAAATAAAGTCTGATAGCCCAACTAATTAAATAAGACAAGTTCGTTGTTTTCGCATTCTGTCTGGTAGCAGCAAAACCCAACTTAAAATGGATTGTTTTCACATTCTCTCATCTTAAAGAATTAGAAGGAATGCCATATACCATTGGAAAGGTATGGAAGTCTAGTTTCCATCCCAACTGGAATCATATCAAAATTCAATATGTCGCTTCAGTTATGACCAAAAGAGTAACGAATGGTCAAACTGTCTGAATCTAGTCTTATTCTCCCAATCTTTTTGTAATGGTCTTGGTTCCACCAACAAGCCCCTCTTGAATATGAATCATATTAATCAAGGCTTGCGCTATATTATTACAAATCATCTTAAAGTCCACCTTAGCCCATGTAACTTGAAGAAGTCTATTGAAAGCTTTTTTGAACTTCTTAGCCCTAAGCCTAGTAATTGGACCAACTGGAACCTCCAATGGATCCTTTGATGGTTGGACCACATCACTTCTTTTATGGCACATTGTTAGAAGACATTAGTTCTTTTTTTTAAACCTGCACGAAAATCGTTAGCAATAAAAATAACACAACACACACTCGTGTTTCATATAGACCTATGGATGTCAAAAATCATCTCCACTTTTTTACCCCAATCTAAATAAGCTTCCAGATCAGTTTTCCCCTTAAAAGCTCAGATTTTTAACTTAATACTACCCAAATTTCGGTCTACATCTCCTAAATTATCAAAATCCATATGTGGCCGAATATGTCCCCTCCTTGACCGATTCTCATACCTCTCTCCCCTATGTGTACGAAACCCACCACCACAATTAAGATCATCCTCAACTTCATCTGTAGAGTTTCCAACAACACTCTCCTCCTTCCTAGCTTCTCTACCCCTTTTACTATGCCCCCCATCAAACTTAGTCTCCAATTTTTCAATCCTAGTCATCAACTCACCAAACATAAATTCCATCTGTTGTTGTATTCTCGAAAGCCTATCTTCTGGGATTTCACCCTTCTTCTATGGCACACTGTTAGAAGACATCATTTTTTTTAAAACCTACACAAAAATCATTAGCGATAAAAAAATAACACCTCACACACTTGTGTTTCACATAAATTTATAGGCTTTTCACTCGAATATGCTCCCTATGCATATCACAATGTAAGACATGCTCCAAGGCAATAAGACTATAAACCATCAAAATTACGTTTGATCTTTTGAACTCCCATTGGTTTTTGAGAATATGAGTATTATGTATGAGAATTAGTTGAGATAGATGAAGATATAAATCAAATGAAGGAGTATGCTGCGGACAGCTTGTATGTTAATCTTGATGAAATTATCTAGTTCTTAAAGCTACCATTAAATTGAATCATTAGTGCAGACACTTTGATTGTTTGTTGGTTAGGATTAGTTATACGGCGGATCCGTTAATTAATCAACGTTAAGAAAAGATAAAATTTCAGAACATAAACTGCAATTTTTGTTTCAAGGATCGGTTCTAATTTCTGTAGGTGGATGTGTGCTTGCGACCAAGATTTGTTTTCTTGATAAGTTTCAGTTTTAATTGATTTTGTTTGCTAATTTAATTGCTGCCATAGTTTAGATTATCACAAACCAAATTCCCCCAATTACATAACATACAACATAAAAATCTGACTTGAAACTTCCTCGTGGGATCGACCCCTTACTTGCTCTATACTATCTTGTGTGTTGTGTTTGAAGCTAGGGTAATTAATTTGTGCAACCACGACATCGCAACAATGAAAGAAGGTGATGAATGGAAAATAACATTTAAGATTAAACATGGTTTGTATAAATGGTTAGTCATGTTGTTTGGGCTTACAAATGCACCTAATACATGTGTAATATTGATGAATCATGTTTTCCGTGCATTCATTGGTAAATTTATGGTTGTGTACTTTGTTGACATCCTAATTTTTAGCGAGAAGTTGAACAAGCATCTTGATCATTTATGCAATGTACTTAGTGTATTATGTGATAAGAAACTGCACAGGGTATTAAGATGGATGGAGGGAAGAACTTGAACAAGCATCTTGATCATTTACGTAATGTAATGTCAGTAAGTGTACCTTTTAAATGAGAAAATTGTGTTTCTTGGATATCTAGTAACTGCGCAGGGTATTAAGATGGATGGAGGGAAGGTTAAGGTTATCTAGGATTGGGATTGGCCTACACCTAAGTTTGTGACTGAAGTAAGGAGTTTCCATGGACATGGACTTGATAGCTTTTATAAAATGTTTATGAAGGTACTATTGTAGCATCTATAACTGAAATTGTGAAAAAGTTTGTTGGATTTAAATGGAATGATGAACAAGATAAAGGTTTTAATTTATTAAAGTAAGAAATTTGTTCGGCACCTGTTTTAGCTTTGCCAAACTTTACAAAAGCTTTTAAAGTTGAATGTGATACTTAAGGTATAGATATAAGAGCTGTGTTAATGTAGGACTGAAGGCCCATTGCATTTTTTAGTAAGAAACTTAATAGGTCAGCCTTGAATTACTCTATATATGGCAAGGAGCTTTATGTCTTGGTAAGAACTTTAGAGACGTGACAACATTACTTGTGACCCAAGAAGTTAATGATATATTCAAATCATGAATCATTGAAGCGCATGAAAGGGCAAAAGTAAGTTGAATAGAAGACATGCCAAATAGGTTGAATTTATTGAAACATTTCCGTATGTGATCATGTATAAGCAAGGTAAAGAAAGCATTGTGGCTGATGCACTATCATGTAGGTATATTCTTTTATCTACTTTAGATGCTAGATTTCTAGGATTTGAACACATAAAAGAATTGTACAAGGATGATAGTGATTTTGATAATGTGTACAATGCTTGTGAAATTTTGGCTTTCGGTAAGTTTTATAGACTTTATGGGTATTTGTTTAAAGAGAATCGTTTGTGTGTTCCATTAAGTTATATGCATGAATTGCTTGTATGTGAAGCATGTGGGGGCAGGTTGATGGGGGCATTTTAGTGTTGTTAAGACTTCGGATGTGTTGTATGATTTTTTTTATTAGCCTAAAATGAAAAAAGATATGCAACGCATAAATGACAAATGTATAACTTGTAGGAAAGCAAAGTCTAGGACTCAACTACATGGCTTGTATACCCCTTCACCAGCATGGGTAGACATTTCAATAGACTTCATCTTAGGTATGCCTATGTCAAAATAGGATAGGGATTCAATCTTTATAGTTGTTGATAGGTTTTCAAAGATGGCACACTTTATTCCATGTCATAAAACTGATGATGCAACTAACATTGTTGATTTGTTCTTTAGGGAGATAGTACAACTTCATGAGGTCCCTAAGAGCATTATTTCTGATAGAGATGTTAAGTTCCTTAACTATTTTTGGTAGGTGTTATGGGAGAAACTGGGTACTAAACTGTTGTTTTCAACTACTTGTCACCCCCAAATAGATAAGCAAACCAAAATAGTTAATAAGACCTTAACACAACTTCTACGTCTTGTCATTCAAAAGAACTTAAAGAATTGAGAAGATTGTTTGTCATTCATAGAGTTTACATATAATAGTAAATTGTCTGCTTATGAAAGGACTATTTTGTAGAAAAGGGATTAGGGTTGCCTAGGATATAAAAAGACAGAGCGAAAGGAAAGGATAGGATCTAACCAAAAGAGAAAAAACGCCCCTTTCCTCCACAAACCTGAAATCATGCATTCTTCTTTCTTTTTGATTAGTTGTTCAATAGACATGCAAGGCCAAACTCTTTTTCTTGGTTGCAAGGACACGGAAACCTTCGGATTTTAAGAACTATGAGATTTATTTTACCTTTTCTTTTCAATTTATATGATGAATATGTATGTTCTCCTATGTTTATTTTTCCTATGATTGTTTATTTTAATTGCTAGAGTGGACTCTAAGTTATTATTGTAGACAAAACCTATAGCTAAGTTTGATATCAAAACCGGAGTTGTGGTTTATGAACTTGCGAAGCAACTGAGTTTAATAATTGTGGCGGATCTACATTATTAACCTTAGGGAGAACATTCGAACAAATCAAACATAGATTGCTGACAATTATATTGTCAAGATTAAGCAACTGAGTTTTCTGTTTTCTTTTGCTTTAGCCTAGATAACCTCCACCCCCCCCCCCAATTGCATATCATATTGCATAAAAATTTAATTTGAACCTTCTTCGTGGGATCGACCCCTTGCTTGTTCTTTACTATCTTGTATCTTATTTATTTGTGCTAGGGTAATTAATTTATGCGACCGCGACATCGCAACAAATTTTGGCATCGTTGCCGGGGAAGTAATTTTAATTGTTTCATGTGTTGTGATAGTTTATTTTCTATGATTGCTATTTATTTTGTTTAAAAAAACAGAAAATAGTGTTGTAGTACTGTACAGTACGATACGGTTATTATTCAAAACTGATTTTTAGGTGGAATTAGGTCCCAGCCTTTTGTTTGCTGAAATGAAACGATATTATGAACAATACTAGGGCCCAGGCCACTAGCCCTACCCTATCGAGGCCCAATTCCGCCATTTTCTAGGGTTTTTAGGCACTTTTAGTTTTCTAGCGTAAGATTTTCGTTCAATTTACATTGTTTTTAATCTCTTGTTTCTTTTGAGTTTTCTTGACTATTTATGTCTATAACCCGTTCTACTAACCAAAGTCAAGTATAGGTAGATCTCGAAATAGAAAACACTTTACGTAGGTTATGAAAGGATGCTCGCATCAACACTATGGTTGTTGCACGATAACGAACACTCAAGGAGCTCGCTACTCCTAACGTGTTGAATCAACCATTATGCATAAAAATCGACAACAATGTCAACTTCGAGCTCAAGTCTGGTTTTATACACTTGCTACCAACATTCAATGGACTTGTAGGATAAGATCTTCATACTCATCGCAAGGAGTTTCATATGGTTTGTGTTGGCATGAAACCGAACAGAGTTGACAAAGAACAGGTTAAGTTGAAAGTTTTCCCTTTCTCTTTAAAAGGGGCAGCAAAGGTATGGTTTTTCTCCATTTTTCCAGGTTCCATTGGAACGTGGAATGACATGAAGAAGATTTTCCTTGAAAATTATTTCTCAACCTCTCGAGTTGCCAACATAAGGAAAGAAATATGTGGGATTCAGCAATCTCATGGGGAGACACTTTCTGAGTATTGGGAAAGATTTGAGCAATTATGCATTCAATGCCCTCATCATCAGATACTCGATCAACTGCTCATTCAATATTTCTATGAAGGACTGATGCCTACTGATCGCAGTATCATTGATGCGGCAAGTGGAGAGGTATTAGTAGATAAGACACAAGAGGCTGCACATCAATTGATCTCAAATGTGGCAGCCAACTCAAAACAATTTGGCAGTCGTTGAGACTTCCAAAACAAATGAGTGAATGAGGTAAGTATTGTTAACCTTGAGAATAAAGTTAATGATCTTACTTCTCTTATGCGTTCTTTGGCTTGTGGAAATGTACAGCAGGTGAAAGTTTGTAGCATATGTTCCTTACAAGGACATACTTCAAATATGTGCCCAACAATGCAAGAAGATTACATTGAACAAGCTAATGCAGTTGATGGAGCATTCAATGGACAACCTCAGCGTAAGTATGATCCTTTTTCTAACACGTACAATCCCGGATGGAGAGATTACTCGAACTTACGTTATGGGTACCTGCCTCAATAAGGAAATCAAGGGCGACAGTTCCATCCCAAAGGATTTCAGTCCCAACACAATTATCAAGCAAGACAACCTTCTGCATTTACAAACTCTAATGTTATGGGGCCATCAAGTGATGATCTTCGTGAGATGATGAAAACTTTGGCCTCTAATACAGTGACCTTGCGATAAAATGTCATGTCTTTTTTAATAAGAAACAAGGTCAAGTATTCACAACTTGGAGAAGTAAATGGGGCAAGTAGCTTCAAGTGTAGCGAAATTGGAAGCACAAATGAATGGAAAATTGCCCTCCTAAATATTGAATCCAAAAGAGAATATTAGTGCGATCACATTGTGACATGGGAAAGAATATAAAGAGAAAAGGTCGAAACAAATTGAGATGGAGGAAGATGAGGAGATAGAAACCGAACTGAGTATAAAGAAGAAATACCCTACTCCTCCACAGACTAAAACAACAACCAATACTCCAAAGGTAAGTCCTAATTCATTGAACTCCACTTTTCATAAAATTCCTCCCTTTCCTGGTAGTTCTTCTAGGTCAAAGAAAAAGAAATTTTAGAGGTCTTCAAGATTCCTTTGATTGATGATATCAAGCAAATTCCAAAGTATGCCAAATTCTTGAAGGAGTTGTGTACTTCCAAAAGAGCTTTCAAGCTAAAAGGTTACAAAAAAGTAAGTATGGGTGGAGTTGTATTTGCTGTTGTTCAAAAGAATCTGCCTTTGAAGCAAAAAGACCCAAGTGCGTTTACTATCCCATGTGTTAGTGGTAATGCTAGTTTTAAAAGTATCTTATGCGATTTAGGTGCATCCATTAGTGTTATGCCTAAACATGTTTATGATTCTCTTAGTCTTGAGCCTTTGATTAAAAGTAGCATTGTAATACAACTTGCGGATCATAGTTTGGTTTATCCACTTGGTGTGATAGAAGATGTCTTAGTCAAGATTGATAGTTTGGTTATTTCATACAACTTTTATATTCTTGATATGGAACGTGATTCATCATATAAAACTCCTGTATTGTTTGGGAGATCATTCTTGAAAACTGTCAATATGAATATTAATTGTGGTAAGGATACTTTATCCATGGAAGTAGGAGATGAAAAGATTGAATTTAATTTGCATGATGCAATGAAATATCCTTATAGTAATGTTTATTCTATCACATGTTATGACCAAGTTAATAAGTGTATGCAACAAGTTTTTGATTTTGATTGTGAGGACGGATTAAGTGTGGCGTTGAGCTATGACTATAATTTTATTGAGATAGAAGATATGAAGAGGCACACATATGTGTTCCCCAAAACATGCACGAATCAGCATTGACTTTGCAAGCTTTGCAAACCATTCCTCATGGTAATGTCTTCATTGATTTAGTACTTTCACATAAAAAGCTTTTGTCATCTATTTTACAAGCCCCTGAGTTAGAATTAAAACTTTTGCCTGATAATCTGAAGTAAGGGTAATCATTTTCGGTTCGGTTTGTTTTTATAAAAAAAGTAACCAAACAGAATTTTTTTTAAAAAAAATTCGAAACCGGTTCAAACCAACCAGTTTCGGTTCGGTTTTTGATGAAAAAACTGGTTCAAACTGATTTGGCTCGGTTTTTCTGGTTTGGCTCAATTTTCTCGGTTTTTTCCGGTTTTGGCTCGATTTTTTTCGGTTTCAGTTCGGTTTTTTTGGTTTTTTGCTTATAAAACCGAACCGAATCGACTGGTTTTTTCAAAATTTTAATCGGGTTTTTTTACAGTACCACAAGATGAATTTCATTCCATTAACTTTTTGTCATTCTCATTCTTGAGGTAGGCATTTTCGAGCAAAAAGAACGCCTCATAAGGTACTTGAAAGTGGTCTCTATTAGCTTTCTATTTTTAAGGATGCATATCACTTTTGCAAATCATGTGAAAAATACCAAAGAACATGTAATATCATTCATAAAAATCAAATGCATTTAATGAATATTCTTGTAAGTGAAATTTTTTTATGTTTGGGGTATTGATTTTATGGGTCCATTTCCTTCGTCTTTTGATAATCTTTATATCCTTATTGTTGTTGATTATGTGTCTAAATGGATTAAGGCGAAGGCCACACTAACTAATGATGCTATGGTTGTTTTAGATTTTGTCATGACTCACATATTTGACAGGTTTGGAATCCCCAAAGCTATCATTAGCCATCGTGATACTCATTTTTGCAATCGTTCAATGGAAGCATTATTACACAAATACCTGTGACTCATTGGACATCCACAGCCTACCATCCTTAAACGAATGGCCAAGCTGAAATTTCAAATCAAGAAATCAAGTCCATTTTGTAGAAAACAGTGCAACCTAATCGGTGAGATTGAAGTCTACGACTTGATGATGCACTCTGGACTTATCAGACTACTTATAAATCAACTTTAGGATTGTCACCTTATAGGATGATTTATGGAAAAGCATGTCATCTACCATTGGAGCTTGAACACAAAGCTTTTTGGGCCATTAAACAATGTAACTTGGATTATGATGCTGCTGGGATTGAAAGAAAGTTGCAATTGCAATAGTTGGAAGAGATACGAAATGATGCTTATGAGAATGCAAGGATTTACTAAGAAAATACCAAAAAGTCTTCATGACCAAATGATTACAAGAAAGGAGTTTCATGTTGGAGACAAAGTCCTTCTTTATCATTCACATCTGGAAAGTTACACTCTCGTTAGATTGGACCCTTTATTGTTTCTATTGTTTTTTTCTTATGGTGGAGTTGAAATTATAAGTTTAGAAACAAACAAATTGCTCATGGTCAATGGACATCGTTTAAAAACTTTCTACGAAGGTTGGATGGCAGAACTCACCGCTTCCATAGAGCTAAATAATATATGACTAATGAGCATACAACATGTCAAGCCAATGACATAAAATAAAAGCGCTTACTGGGAGGCAACCCAGCACAAAAGGAAAAAAAATTAGATTTGCTTTCTTTTCCCCTTATCTTTTATATTTTGCATCTTACTTTATTTTTGGCATTCATTTATTTTATTTCAACATTGAAGACAATGTTGTGTTTAAAGTGTGGGGTATTGAGATAATTTTGATTTTCTTTGTTGTTTTTTTAAAAAAGTTTTATCTTTTGAACTCCCATTGATTTTTTAGAATATGAGTATTATGTATGAGAATTAGTTGAAATAGTGAAGATATAAATCGAATTAATGAGAGTGTATGTAAGTTTTAACATTTAATTGGTTTAAGGATTGACTTTGAAAATATATCATATTGACTTTATAGTGTTCTACCAATGCAAGCTTTTTAGCCTTCAACAGTATATTCCTTGATTGTGCATTCTTTCAATGATATGTATCTCTAGAACTTGCTTCATATCTTGTTGAGATTACATTTGCATTACATATGTACATGAAGATGATAAAGGCATTAGGAATTTTAACCACTTGAGCCAAAAAGTCAACTTAAAGCATATTATCCTTAGTGAGTTTATTTTGAGCTTGTTTATCTTTTCTTTGCTTTACCCATGTGTAAACCTAAACTTTTTATATGTTTTCCTTTTCCCTGGCCAAGGATTAGTAGAGCATATACTTATTGATATCTCATGGGTTATGGTTGGAAATTATGTGGGGAAAAAAAAGTAATGCTTGATGAAAAGATGGGTAAAGTTGCCAAAGGTGAAAGAAAAAAAGAGAGAGAGAAAATGAAAAATAAAAAAAGAAAAAAGAAAAGAAAAGTGTTTCATTATGTTTGTAGTTAAATTTTTATGTTGATAGAGCTTGAAATCAAAAGAAGTTAAGTAATAGTGTTTAAAGATGAAAAATTAGCGTGCTTTGATGGATATCTTATTTGAAAGATTAATTTTTTTTAGAATGCTCTACCTCTTTTGGTTTTAGCCTTTTATTTTACTTTCTTTTACCTTACCTTGACCTTAGCTCCATTACAACAAAAAAGTAACACCTTTTGATTCATGCATTGTTTGTAATATGTTAGTAATAGAAATGAGATTAAAGAGCAAGCTTATGGGAGAACAAATTCATTGATCGAATTTGAAAAATTTAAACATATAAGCCCTAAACATTTGAGTGTTGGAGTGTATATCAATGAGAGGACCTATCACTTTGGCATGACATAGATTTCAGTTAAATCTCAACGATTAATTGAGTTTTGAAGTTTACATACAAATGAATTCATGAAAATCTATACTCTTTATCCTTCCTGATTGTACTTGTTTATAATGCATATATTCCAGGACATTGATAGGATATTAAGAGATTAGTTATAGTTATTTTATTTATTGAGTTTAAGTTTGATTTTATCTATCCTTTCTCGAGGACACACATGAGCTAAATATGGAGGTATTTGATGCAATCATATTATTCGATAGTTTTACCCACATTTACCTAGTATTTTGCCTATGTTTTATATATATAAAATGTCTTGATATTCTTTTTTATGTTTTAAAGACACTTTTGAATGAAAGATTCGAAAAGAAATAAATTGAAGATAATTGGTAGATTTAACCTCTAGTCGATGTTTTGTGCAAAGCTTGAGCTCTAGAGGTCAAAATGAAGTGATTCCAGTGGCATTACAAAGATAACATCCATACCTTTCTATTCCTATATGGCAAGAAAAATCAAAAAAGAAAGAACATGGAAATCACAGCCTTCAAAGTCAAATCTCATATTTTGCTGGTGTTGACCTTTGACCATTCCGACTTGAATATCTTGAGCTACAAAAGTCCATTTGATGCAAACTCTATTTTTTTGGATTCTTGACTTGAAGACCTATCACCATACCAAATGTTAGCAGAGCAAGGACCTCATATGAGACAAATATGATTTTTATAAGATGACACATGAATTATGCTAATAAACAGGTTTTGTGAAGAAACAAGTTCAAAGTACTTCTCAAAGCATCCAAACCATCGTGCAAGTATTTATTTCGGAAATTTAGCTCCTCTAAGTCAAAAGTCAAAGCTTGAAGATTTTATACAAGGTTATTTCTCCTTTTTTAGGAAAATAATTATTGAAATACTTAAATGTAAATTGTCTACTTAGGAAATGATTATTTTATAGAAAAGGGATTAGGATCTCCTAGGATATAAAAAGAAAGAGAGAAAGGAAAGGAGAGGAGTCAGCCAAGAGAGAAAAAATGCCCTTTTCTTCCACAAACCTGAAATCATGCATTCTTCCTTCTTTTTCATTAGTTGTTCAATAGACATATAAAGCTAAACTCTTTTTCTTGGTTACATGGACACAGAAACCTTCCGATTTCAAGAACTGTGTTGTAACCCATTTTTGGGTCCCCACAAAATATATATAAAAATATATAGCCAAAGGAGGTTAGAAAAATAACAGGAGGCAGAAGCGCTCAAAAAATGGTTGGAAAATCGGTCAATGAGGTTAAAAATACAAAGATTGGATTTTTGACAGTATATTCTTGAAAGAGGAGAACCCTGTTGAGAAGGAAAATTTGAATTTTGAGGAGAAAAGCCCAAATTTGGATGTTTATGGACTTAATTGAATTTTTAAATAAATTTATAAGAGATTTGATTGGAAGAAAATTGATTTTTAAGTCAATTTGGGCTTTAATTAGAAGAAATTTAAGTTCTGGGGCCAAAATATATTTTTTAGGAATTTATTAGGTCAAATCAGGGGCCTAATTGCATAAATATTGAAGTTTAAGG
>Ga0325414_1004489_pt1 | contig 14627 bp, 4 predicted proteins | sample PopdelMetagenome_8_FD_206183 | JGI IMG/M metagenome (GOLD analysis project Ga0325414, IMG submission 206183) | Populus deltoides microbial communities from Bellville, Georgia, United States - Leaf-PdKOR-R3 | ecosystem: Host-associated > Plants > Phyllosphere > Phylloplane/Leaf | place: USA...
GAAGCAACATAATCTTTTCCACTTTATTTAGCATAGAGTAGAATATACATGTACGTCCCTATTACAACCTTTACAAGCCAATTTGTAGATGTTGGATACGACAGAAAGTTAATTCTGATAGGAGCCTTGATTTGTAAGGACTCAATAATTGGCTGTATCATATATTCTCTCTTCTCCAAACAATTTGACTTTATATGGTCATTGGAAATGTGAGCGCTTTCCATCATTTTATACAACTTGTTCATTTTCCTACTATCATCATTAAAAACAACTATCAATTGAGATTTTGTTAGAAAAATTGTTTTAAAATCATGGTTAATTGGTTTATTTAAAACTAAATTTAACATGGATTTCACTTATTTTTTAAAATAAAATTTTATTAAAAATTATTCTTATATATAAGGTTTTTTTAATATAGAACATCAACATAATTAAAATAAATTATAACTGAATGAAAAATTAATTTCTAATAATCCTTTATTGGCATGTTTATTGTGAAATCAAATATCCCATGTAAGTGAAATACAAGATCATCATGTAATTTAATTTTTATCTCACCTTTATTATTTACAATCTTAAGGTTTTAGATATTGTTTATACCTTTGTTTAGTTTATATATTTGTTTGGTTTATAGATTTAAAGTTTTTAGTTTATACATTTTGTCTAGATTCATGACCATGCAATTTGTTTAAATAATTTTATTATGATATCATGCACGTTAAAAGGATAACATATTGAGCTAAAAAAAAATGAAAATGTGATTATATAAAGTTGCATGGTTTCAGTACTTTTGTTTATTGGAGTTCTTATTTATCTACAATAATTCTTCATGTTTATATGTTGAAAAAAATCATACAATTAATTTAAACTTTTAGTTGGCATTCAAAATTTTATTTGCTTAATTGTTTTAAGTTTTAGTTTTATAATATTCTTTATTTTAGTATAGTCAAATTTTAATCATGGCTGTTTTTTTAGAATAATCATGTCTTCAACTAAAGAAATGTTATTTCAACTAATATTACTTCATCAAGCACTACTTCAATAAAGAGAATTCCACCATCACTTTCTGTGATATATGTGTGAAAACGAGAAGTTAAATGGATTGAATTTCAAGAAGTTGCAATAAAAAATATTATTCTATTTGACCATCTTGGTATAGAATCTGATCCTACAACACTAGTAGTTGTGAATACATGGAATCATAATGATTTTGCACGCATGAATTACATCTTGAATGAATTTGACAATACACTATATATCGTGTGTATAGTTTGATAAAGAGTGCAAAGACACTATGAAAGGTTTTGAACCAAAAAAAAACAAAAATGAAGATGCTGGTATGAAAAATTTCATAGTTAACAATTTTATGGACTTCGAAATGATTGACTCAAGAATCATTATAAGCCAAGTTCAAGAGTTTCAACTCATTTTATAATATGTTTGTTGTAAAACTCAAAACCCTCTATTCCACGTAAATAAATACAAGATTGTCTTATATGTTATTTAGTGGGAAGTTGAAAAGTCATAAATAAGTCTAAGCAGAAAGTGCGGGTTTAATGTGTGCGACTTGGGCTTGAGCTCAAGGCCATGAGCCATAGGCCACGGACTCTGGGCTTCGGGTCTTACATCTTTATCTTTAGTTTGAGTTTATTTTTTGGTAACCTATTTTGGACTTGAATTCGACTTTTTTTATATATAAAAAATAATTCTTTGACCTAAAATTAACTCATACTTCATTACCTTACTTGCTCATCATAAAAAGAAATTAGAACCTGATAGTTTTTAAGGCTAAAAACTATCAGGTTCTAATTTCTTTTTATGATGCTAAAAACTATCAGGTTGTAATTTCTTTTTATGATGAGCAAGTAAGGTAATGAAGTATGAGTTAATTTTTATAATTTTTCATCATTTTTTGTTTTGAAAATCAGTATTAATATGAGTGGAGAGGGAGATGTTCGGTACGCTTTTGTAGCACATCTCTAGCTTTCCTCTCTACTATTTTCAGCTTCTTTTTCATTCTTTCTCTCTCTATAATTATAGAGCTCAAAATGTTGTCCATATAGATAGATTTTTGAGTTCTAAATTTCTTTGGTTCGTAATCTTAAAAGGAAGTGCATCCCTTTAAAGTGATGTTGTTGGAATCTTATACATTCATTTGCATCAAGTGATGGACAATAAAACATTAAGTACAAAAGATTGATCCTTGATAACATATTACTTTCTGATTATTCAACAAGCAAATACCTTACATCTACACCTATTTTAAATTAATCTAAAATTGACTCTATATGTGATCATATGCATGTTAGGATTTTTTTTTAAATATAATTCTAGTTAAGTTCTATACATTTTTTGATATGCTAGAATGCGCGTTAGGTTTCTGGTTTGATTCTTATTGATTATATAAATTACAAGATATATAAACTAAACAATAGTGATCTCTAAATCTAATTTGTAACTCACTTTTTTATTTATATATTTCCTATTGATCTCAAGTAATTCGACTTAATTGCTATGGAATTGAAAATGTGAATGCATCCCATCATTTTAAACTTGTTTTTCTTGTACTATTATTTTAAATAAATTTTTGATAATTGAATTTGAATTATAACATTGATGTTGGATAGCTTTTCTATCACTTCCTTAATTGCAATTTATTTTTGTTAGAATTACTTAATGGTTTAAAATCTAATATTTTAATTGATTATTGGATGATCTAATTAAACACTGTTGTTTTATTAAATGTAACAGGAAAGTTTGTGTTATTTTCAAAATATTTAATGATTTATTATTATTATTGCATTTATTTTCTATAGTATAGTTTTTATGAACAAATTTTCAATGTGCTACTGTGAGGGACCCATTTTTCTTGTTTTCTTTATACCGTTTTATTGTACTTAATTGTTGCTACATGTTAGTCAATGTAAATAACTTGTAGAGATATTCACAAATACAAGTTAAAAATCACCACTACCATGATGTGGAAGCATAATCCATTCAAAGGCAAATGGCAAAGCGCAATTCAGTCTTTATTTATGAGCTATACCCCTTTAGTTTCCCCTAATGATTTTGAAATCATTTTTTTTTTCAATTATTTTAATATATTTTCAATTAAAAAATACTAATATAAAAAATTATTTAAATATATTTTCAATTAAAAAATAATTTCTACCAAACTTGAAATATATGAAAAAACTTGCGCTACGGACAAAAGTTGATCTCTTTAATTTATTCCTATCTTGGCGCTTTGTACGCGACCGACCTGTACTGGGACCCACACTTGGACTTTCTTGAACCCCACTGTTGATGACGTGGAGTAATGATGTGGACAAAACTCTCATCATCAGCTTTCCCACGCCATCCACCTTGTTCCTTGGCGGCTATGTCGCATGGAGTTTTATTATATTTTATGTCTTTTGTTTTCAACAATTCTTTTAGCACTTTTGATACCATGTATATATGCATCCATGAGCACCTCCCCCTCCTCCCTATCTACACCTAAATATTCTCTCTCATCTTTCTCCTTGATTTAGGCTTTAATTAGCTATTATTAACCCAGAAAGCTCTGACATTTCTCTCGATCTCAATATCCTTGATTTGTTTATCTCTATCATGGCTAGTCAAGAAGAGGGTATCAAGCTCTTCGGAGCAACAATTACGCTGCATGACGGGCAAGTAATCAGAAAAGAAGATCAAAACAAAGAAAATCCAACCATTGACAAGAGGCCAGAGACGATCATACAATGCCCTAGATGCAAGAGCATGGAGACCAAGTTTTGTTATTTCAACAACTACAATGTTAACCAGCCAAGACATTTCTGTAAGGGCTGCCAGAGGTACTGGACGGCAGGTGGGGCCCTTCGAAATGTTCCCGTTGGAGCCGGCCGCCGGAAAACTAAGCCGCCTGGCCGGGGTGGTCCTGGTGGGTATTCAGAGGAGTGCTTGTTTGATGGCTCTGGTGGGGTGATTCACGGCCAGTTTGAGCTAGATGGAGTTGTTTTGGAGGACTTCCACTTGGCAACCACCCATGGCGGTTTCCGTCAGGTCTTCCCCGTGAAGCGGCGGAGGAGCGGTGGCTCAGGTGGTCAAAACTGTTGGTGATCTTGAACTCCTGTCTCACAATTATTACCACGCGTGTATTATGTATACAAAACCTGTTTTGATCAAGAACCTAACTTTCTAATGGTAGTTCTATGCATGTATGTACATATTAACATCAGAACTTGATATTTTGTCTTCGATCTCTAATGTCTTCATCTACAATTTCAATAAATAAGACAAAGTCTACAGAGAACAACAGAAACTGATAAATTACGTATTTCAAATGTTTTTGATTAATAAAAAATAGTATTCAATATCTTCTTATACCATAACCAAATCAATCAATCATGTAGTCGACTTATAATACCCATTAGGGATGTTTTCTCCATGTCGCAGCTCAACATGAAGATCAATGATCGCTCATAGTACTTGGCTATGGAGAGATGCATATTAACTTGCCGATCACCTTGGGGATTCCTGAGAAATATGAGCAGATGATCAGGATCCATTTCACCAGAGGGCTATGATTCAATTTTAATCAATTTTATCTTCACGAGGAATCAAAAAGATGCACGGCCAGCTAATCACTACGCGGTAATGGAAGGAAGAAGGATGGACGGTGGTACGACCATACATGAAACTTCATGGAAAAGGATGAAGCATGCATCAATCTGAAGATATTGACTATTATACATATCAAGAGAAAACTAATAACCGTATTAGCCATCAAAATGTAAGTTGCTAGGTTTTAACGATGACATGATAGGTGGTGACTTCACGCATGGAATTAATGAAAAAACAAACATTTAAAAGTTTTTTAAAGCAAATTAATTTTTTTTTTATATTTTTCGATTATTTTAATTTGAAACCATCTTGATCATAATTAATTTTATGGGAACAATTTGTTTTTTTTAATGGGAACATGAACAATTGTTTATAAACTCTATGCTACCTAAGTGATTTTACCGAGGAAAGCTGATGAGTGTGGTCACATTAAGAACATAAGATTCGGCACCTTCTCTTACTACTACTTCTCTAATGTAAATGAATCTTTTTCAATACTTTAATCTTTGAAGGTAATTTAACTGCATTCATCAAATTATTTAATCAATTTGCAATGATTATATTTACTTTTATCGTTCCCACATATATATATATATATAGATGTCTCACATGATAATTCAACCTTTTGAATTAAAATAGTTTTTTAATATAATATGAGATTATTTTATCTAATTAAATTAAAAAAATTAAAAAAATAGTTAGACCATCTTACAATTTTCAAGTTTAGAAGACTTTTTCTTTAAAAAAATATATATTAGAAAGTATTATAAAGCTTGGGATAAACTTTTGAGTGAAATTCGTATGAAACATTAAGCTAGAAGCCAAATTGCTATTAATATTAAACATTAATTGAGTAAATGATTGAAAATGGATAACGGTTTAGTACAAATTAAGAAGGCGCACGCTTTCACAATTTCATTCCACTCACCAAATTTGGAGGGGAACTAAACCCCAGGATTTAGTGAATGATTAAATTTAATTTGTTATTATATCTTACGTTTAAGTATCCAATACGTTTCTATATATGTGCCAAATGGCAATCTCAACTAAAAATTTAAGATGTTAAAAGAAAAATCCAACTAATAACTTTTTATTACTTTATAATACATATCTTTAAATGAAAACTATTTTGTCCTTAAATTTAAACAAAATAATCATTACCTTATATTAAATTTTATTGGAGAGAATAAGAATATTGAAATTCAAGTTTGTGACAACGTCGTTATTAAAACTCTAATAGTATATTAAATAATTATCTTAACTTACAAAAAAATAAAAGCTAATAGGTTAAGCCTAATAAATAATTTTATATTACTCACTAACACTACAAATTTAATTATTTCCAATTTATTCTTGAATATAAGATCATTCTTCAATTTATCATTTTTTTTAGACATTCTCATCCAAACTAAAAAATATACTGTTAGAGAATAACATAAATCATATTCTAGAACCTCACCTAACAGCTTAAGCTTTTGGGTTTGAGATAGTTCTTTGATATGATATCAGAGCCTTGATGACCAAGTGGTCACGAGTTCAAATCTCACTATCCTCATTTGTTTGATAAAAATTAAACACAAGGTAAAATATGTCTGTGTAAGTTTCAAGACCAAAGAGCTTTCACTTAAAGAATGATATCCTGGAACCTCACCTAACAGTTTAAACTTTTAGGTTGAGATGGTTCTTTAACATATACCATCATATAAGAAACTCAAAAGTAAGCTAATTAATCAAAACAACAACAACAATAAACATGAAGAAAAATCATTGTAATAATGCGTGCACACATAGACTAGATCATAATGAATTCTTGAGGAATTCTCTCCATCTTATTCTCCCTTATTTTTTAGTTTTTTTAAAAAAATCTGACCTGCGCATATGAACGCGAGTTCTAAAACTAAACTCTATCTTTTTATAAAAAACAAATAATAATAAGTGGACTTAAAAAATTTACGTAGTGGGCCTCCATCATTACCCACATATTGAGAACTCAACTTCAAAGAGTTTGTTTAAAGATGAAAGTCCAAAAGCTCAAGGTCGATCAAATCTGGCATCGTCTTATTATTAAAAAAATAATTGTCGTCTTAAAGTTTTTTAAAAAATTATATTATATTTTTATCGCTCATCCAAATTATATTTGGATCCATTAAATTGAATTATTCTCTTTGGATCAACTCTCATGTGGTTTAATTTGCAACTCTAGATACACAAAGAGTCGAGTTGACGGGTTTTAAAATCAAACCATTTAATTGAATTTAATAATATTACCAAAAACAAATTTCATACTCTTAATATTTTTTTTTAAGTTTAAAAGAAAAAAATCTGACCCACGCATATGAACACGAGTGCTAAAACTAAACTCTATCTTTTTTATTAAAAAAAATAATAATAAGTGGACTTAAAAAATTTACGTGGTGGGCCTTTATCATTATCCACATGTTGAGAACTCGACTTCAAAGAGTTTGTTTAAAGATGAAAGTCCAAAAGTTTAAGGTTGATTAAATCTGGCATCGTCTTATTATTAAAAAAATAATTGTCGTCTTAAAGTTTTTTTAAAAAATTATGTTATATTTTTATCGGTCATCCAAATTATATTTGGACCCATTAAATTGAATTATTCTCTTTGGATCAACTCTCAAGTGGTTTAATTTGCAACTCTAAATACACAAAGAGTCGAGTTGACGGGTTTTAAAATCGAACCATTTAATTGAATTTAATAATATTACCAAAAACAAATTTTATACTCTTAATATTTATTTTAAGTTTAAAAGAAAAAAATCTGACCCGCGCATATGAACGCGAGTGCTAAAACTAAACTCTATCTTTTTTATTAAAATAATAATAATAATAATAAATGAACTTAAAAAATTTACGTGGTGGGCCTCCATCATTATCCACATGTTGAGAACTCAACTTCAAAGAGTTTGTTTAAAGATGAAAGTCCAAAAGCTCAAGGTCGATCAAATTTGATATTGTCTTATTATTAAAAAAATAATTGTCATCTTAAAGTTTTTTTAAAAAAGTTATGTTATATTTTTATCGGTCATCCAAATTATATTTGGACCCATTAAATTAAATTATTCTCTTTGGATCAACTCTCATGTGGTTTAATTTGCAACTCTAGATAGACAAAGAATTGAGTTGACAGGTTTTAAAATCGAACCATTTAATTGAATTTAATAATATTACCAGAAAAAATTTCATACTCTTAATATTTTTTTAAATTTAAAAAAAAAAAGCTGAGCCGCGCATATAAACGCGAGTGCTAAAACTAAACTCTATCTTTTTTATTAAAAATTAATAATAATAAGTGGACTTAAAAAGTTTACGTGGTGGGCCTCCATCATTATCCACATGTTAAGAACTCGACTTCAAATAGTTTGTTTAGAGATGAAAGTCCAAAAGCTCAAGGTGTCATTCATGAAATTTAGCCTCCAAGGTCCAAGTTGTATAAAATTTTGGATAATTTAATTTTAAGAGGTAACTTTTCAAAAATTACGAGTTTGAGTTTTTTTAGGACTACTGGAGGCTTATATGATTGGTAGTTTTAGAGTCCATAAAATTAATTGAAGTACGCGCAAACTAACCCGAATACCAATATTAATAAAAAAAAAAAATTGAAAGCCACCACTTAAAGACTGAAAATACTTCATCAAGAAAAAAAAAAAAAGATACTACGTCATCCAACACTAACTCAATCTCATCATTAGGTTATAGTGCAAGAAGAGTTTTTAAGCATATGAATATCTGCAAGAACAGACTTAAAAGTGCCTTGGTAAGATGATAAATCCTCTCTATCTTGAAAATTAAACTAATATTCATGCCATTAGAAAAATTAAGTAACTAAGCGTTAGATCCAACTTTATATAATGTTGTACCTGAAATTTAAGAGTTCACAAGGAAGATGGTTCATAAAAGTAAAGTCCCCACTTAATTGTTTTAAAGGTGAAAACTAAGAAAAACCTAAGAATTTTGAATAAAAGGGTTACTTACACAGGAACCCAATTGGAGGGGATAAAGATGTTAGGGCTTGTAATCCACTTGTAAATTAAAAGTCTATACCCCAAAATAGATCTTAAATTTGTAAAAGCTTAATCCATCCTGCCAAACTATAAAAGTAAAACTCAAAATCAAACTTTAATTACAATAAAGTTCGCTAAATTTAAGAATATATATTTTAATTGTTAAAAAATAATATAAATTATATTTTAAAATCTCACCTAACAATTTAAATTTTTGAATTGAAATGGTTTTTTGATATGATATCAGAACGTTGATGACAAAGCAGTCACGAGTTTGAATCCCATCACCCTTATTTATTTGATAAAAATCAAGCACAGGATAATATAAACCTATACTCACCTTACATTAATCTCATATCACAGACATATCGCTCATTGACCAAAATAATCGGCTGGTAATTCTTCACATTTTATTATAAGCTAGTTTATTTTGAGGTCTAAAAAAAGAGCTAGTAAAAGCAAGCTTCTTCATTGACCAAATAAGTTCCTTAGAAGTTTTTATATAAAATAAAAATTATAAACACGCACATAAACACACACATGCATGCATATCACTCTTAGACTCCAAATTATTAAAAAAAAATAACGAAAAAAAATACTAAATCCTCATATTTTTTAGCATAGGAACACTCTGCTTACAAATTTGATTTTTATAAATTACACTTTGTTAATTAGTTAACACTAGTTTATAATTACTATAAAAAGACAACAAGAAAAAGAAAAAAAAATCTCTATATATTAATAACCATCCTAGAAACACATTTATTATCTTCTCTCTCTTCTCGCAAAATTCCCTTCCCCCTTTATTTCTCAAATTTCCTATATTTTTAGAATTTTCAAAATGATCGACGAGGTTAATTTTTTTAATTCTTAAATTCCCTTTCCACGCCAGCCACCACCATAGTTGAAGACGATTTGATCATGTTTGAAAACGCGAGCCAATCTATATTTTTAAAATTTTTAATTTATTTTTTATTAAAAATTAATTTTTTTATATGTTTTAAGTTGTTTTGATGCGCTAATTTTAAAAATAATTTTTTTAAAATAAAAAAAATATTACTTTAATGCATTTTAACATAAAAAACACTTTAAAAAGCAACCGCAACCATACTCCCAAAATATTAAGCTAGCTTTAAAAACAAGGAATGAGTTTGCTTTAAATTTTCATTAATATTTCTATTTCAAATAACTACAAAAAAAACTTTCCGGAAAAAATTTTCAATAATATTTCTATTTCAAATCCTTTTGGTTTAAATACTTCAACTTAAAAGGATAACATAGTATCTTTTCAATGTGGGATTTGAAGCCCTTTAGTATATATACTCTATGTTCCCAAGAAAAAAATTATATTTTTTCAATGTGGGATAAAAAACCTTTTGGTTTAAATATTTTAATTTAAAAGGATAACATAGTATCTTTTCAATGTGGGATTTGAAGCCTTTTCGTATATATACTCTATATTTTTTCAATGTGGGATTTTTGCTATGAGTCATTATATACACCGCCCTAAGAGAATAGGGTGGCTCCCTCGCTAGCCTGTTCAATGAACAAGCTAAAAGCTTTTTTTTTATTATGAAAATTATTAAATTACCCTTAGAATCACTTGATTATTGTAAGAATAGCAATGTGAAATGAGAAAGATGACCCCAAAGCCAAGGCTAAGATTTTTGGTTCCAAGAATAATGAAGTAATTGCATTTTACATGTTAAAAGAAAATTTCAAAAACATTCCAAGAACAAAATTAATTTTTTTAAAGGGATTTTTTTTTTACTGTAAAAAAATTAAAAAAATTTGAAAGAATCCCAAATAATTATATAGAATAACAAATAAACCACATAAAAAGAAATTTGACCTCCAAAACTAGTTTATTATTTTTTTTTATTAAAAGACAATAACATTAATTCACTATTATAATTCACAAATGAATTTAAACATTTTACCCACGATTGATTCTTCCACATGTTTGTTGTTTCTTGTAATGTATAGTGTGCACTAGTGTTATTAAACCCGGCCCGACCTGGCAGGTCAACCTGGAACCTGGTCGACCCGGTGGCTGGACCGGTCTGGGTTTACTAAAAGATCGGGTTGGACAACAACCCGAGCAAACCCGGATGAGACCTGGTTTTTTTTTTTTTTATCAAATGTGGGATTTGAAACTCATTAGTATATAACTATATATACTCTATGTTCCAAAGAAAAAAGTCATGTTTTTTCAATGTGGGATAAAAAACCTTTTGGTTTAAATACTTCAACTTAAAAGGATAACATAATATCTTTTTAATGTGCGATTTGAAGCCCTTTAGTATATATACTCTATGTTCCCAAGAAAAAAATCATGTTTTTTCAATGTGGGATAAAAAAAACCTTTTGGTTTAAATATTTCAACTTAAAATGATAACATAATATATTTTCAATGTGGGAATTTAAGCCTTTTTGTATATATACTTTATGTTTTTTCAATGTGGGATTTGAAACCCATTAGTATATATACTCTATGTTCCCTTGGAAAAAATCATGTTTTTTCAATGTGGGATAAAAAACCTTTTGGTTTAAATACTTCAATTTAAAAGGATAACAAATATCTTTTCAATGTGAGATTTGAAACCCTTTCGTATATATACTCTATGTTCCCATGAAAGAAGTTATGTTTTTTCAATGTGAAATTTGAAACTTATTAGTATATATACTCTATGTTTCCAAGAAAGAAGTTATGTTTTTTTGATGTGGGATAAAAAAAACTTTTTTGGTTTAAATACTTCAACTTAAAAGTTTAACATAATATTTTTTTAATCTGGAATAAAACTTTTTAAAATATTCTTTTAAATTTCATCGTTTACAATATATATAACCTATATTTACATGGATTTTTTATATAAAATATTAAAATTTTATTTTTTTTAATTTTTTTAAATTAACCCGAGTTAATCTATAAAATTCAAAATCCGGTTTTTTAGCCAAATCAACCCTGAACCGGGTTTAGCACTCATGTGTGTACTTGTAGAGTACAATATGTTTTAAGAAACCCCGGCACGGCAGCTGATATCGTGGAGCAATTTCATCATTGTTGATTGATCCAGTAGCTCTCAAAGATTTATTTCCACGACTAGCAGTTCCACTGCTGCACTGAAACGACATTGGATTTGATTGAAAGTGTACAAGGGAGGCCATCAATCTCTCAAAGAAAGAAAATAAAAAATGAATAATGAGGGGTGTAGTTTAAGTTTAACTTGTAAGGTATTGAATTTGCTCAATCCATCCCACCGGTTCTAGTTTTATAAACATGATGACATGCTTGACCGCTGTCGTAGATTTATAAAATAAATACATTTAATAGTGTTATAATTATGAATCAGTGCTAGATAAATAATAGCAATTAAAGGTATGATGGAGCAAATATTTCATGAAGAAAAAAAAGTTGTGTTGGCGATCCAAAACTTAGAGACTGAACAAAATGATTTATAGCAATTTACAGTGTTTTGTGATGAAAGATACAGTGCTTTCACTACATGATTTAGCTTTTCAGTTAATAAAAAGAAAAAAAATTACAAAGCTAAATTCTCTACCAACTTAATATTAAAAAAAACCAACAAAGATAATTTTGGAAGGAAAAAAACCCATGAGAAAAAATATTGTAGCAATTGACAATGTTTTGGGAGGAAAACTATAACACTTTTCCTAATAAAATAAAATAAAAAACATTTAGAGAAACATTGTAACAATCCACAGTGTTTTGTGAGAAAAACTATAACGCTTTCCTCATATGATTTAGTATTATTGTAATTATAATTCTTAACTAACTCAATATTAAAAAAAAATTGACAAAGATAATTTTGGAAAAAATCATAAAAAAATCACATGGGAAAACACTGCAACAATTCACAGTGTTTTAAAGAAGAAAAATTACAAAGTTAAATTCTCAATCAGCTCAATATTAAAAAAAAAATGATAGAGACAATTTAAAAAAATAACAAAAAAAACATAAAAAAAGAAAAAAAATCATGTTGGAAACACTATAGCAATTCACAGTGTTTTGTGATGAAAGTTACAATGCTTCCCCACATGATGTAGCCTTATTTGTAATGACCTGTAATTGTAATTCACAAACAACTCAATATTAAAAAAATAAAATTAAAAAGGATAATTTGAAAAAAATTATAAAAAAAAAACCATATGGGAAAAAACACTGTAGTAATGGACAGTAATTTTCAGAAAAAGTTATAGTGTTTTTCTCACATATTGTAACTGTAATTTTTAATCAGCTCAATATTAAAAAATAAAATAAAATAAAGATAATTTTAGAGGGAAAAAAACCATGCGGAGAAACACTGTAGCAATCAACAATGTTTCAAAGAAAAAAATTACAAAACCAAATTCTCAATCAGCTCAATATTATAAAAAAAAAATTGACAAACATAATTTTGAAAAATAAAGAAATAAAATAGAAAAACTAAGTGGAAAAATATCGCAGCAATCCACAGTATTTTTTTTAAAAATTACAAAGTAAAAATTTAAACCAGGTCAATATTTAAAAGGTAAAATCAACAAAAATAATTTTGGAAAAAAAATAAATGAAAAAATAAGAAAATTGAAAAAAAAAATAATTTTGCAAAAAAAAAAGAAAAAAAAGGAAAAAAAAAGAAAAAAAGGAAAAGTTAGCCAAAAAAAAAAAGAGAGGAAAAACACTGTGGATTACTGTTGTAATCCATAGTGTTTTGTGTGTGGGGGAACAGTTAATCCCCTACACGGTTTAGTTATATGTATAATAGCCTTATTTGTAATGACTTGTAATTGTAATTCACAAACAACTCAATATTAAAAAAAAATTAAAAAGGATAATTTGAAAAAAAATTATAAAAAAAAACCATATGGGAAAAAACACTGTAGCAATTGACAGTAATTTTCAAAAAAGTTATAGTGCTTTCCTCACATATTGTAAATGTAATTTTTAACCAACTCAATATTAAAAAATAAAATAAAATAAAGATAATTTTGGAGGGAAAAAAACCATGCGGAGAAACACTGTAGCAATCAACAATGTTTCAAAGAAAAAAATTACAAAACCAAATTCTCAATCAGCTCAACATTAAAAAAAAATCGACAAATATAATTTTGAAAAATAAAGAAATAAAATAGAAAAACTAAGTGGAAAAATATCGCAGCAATCCACAGTATTTAAAAAAAAAATACAAAGTAAAAATTTAAACCAGGTCAATATTTAAAAGGTAAAATCAACAAAAATAATTTTGGGGAAAAAATAAATGAAAAAATAAGAAAAAATAAGAAAGTTGAAAAAAAATAATTTTGCAAAAAAAAAAGAAAAAAAAGGAAAAAAAAAGAAAAGTTAGCAAAAAAAACAAAAAAAAAAGAAGAAAAACACTGTGAATTACTGTTGTAATCCACAGTGTTTTGTGTGTGGGAGAAAAGTAAAACCCTCACACGATTTAGTATATTTGTTAATTTTAAGAATAGTAAAGTTTTATACAGTTATTAATTTTAAAATTTATTAAATTAATTAAAATATATACAAACTAGTTTGAATATCTATATTACTCAGGGGAAAAAAAAACGAAAAGGAGAGATCATGCAAAAGGAAAGAAGCACAAATACATTATCGTTATCCTTTCTGATCAAAAGTAGATTACTGATGTAGATGTTGTTATCCTTCTCTCTTGCTTTTAGCCACAGAAAGCTTACACAATTATGATTCTGCAAACTGTGGGAGTTCTACAGAGTGTGAAAACGAATTTATAAACGCAACGAATCGCTTTAATATTGTTTAGAACTTGGCTTTTGGTCTATTGCTCAAGGAATCAGGAATGTTTACAGCTAAGATTGAGGTCGAAAGCGTGAATTAATTAAGAAGCGCAGGATGCAGATCTTCAGCAGTTGTTAAAAAAGATGAAAAACCCTCGAACAAAGAAAAGCAATAGTAATTGGCTTCACAACGTATATATTGCTACATGTTTTACGTCTAAAAATTCAGAAATAAAATAATAGCTC
>Ga0325414_1004490_pt1 | contig 14627 bp, 10 predicted proteins | sample PopdelMetagenome_8_FD_206183 | JGI IMG/M metagenome (GOLD analysis project Ga0325414, IMG submission 206183) | Populus deltoides microbial communities from Bellville, Georgia, United States - Leaf-PdKOR-R3 | ecosystem: Host-associated > Plants > Phyllosphere > Phylloplane/Leaf | place: USA...
AGAAAATGAAGATTGCTTTGTGATCATGGAATTTGTGTTAAAGTATTGTGTAAGGAGACAATGCATATAGATATTTTTGTTTGAAATATGGAGATTTTAATGGAGACAAAGAAATCTTATATTGGATATTTTATTGAAGACATTAACAATTTATTTAGAGACATAGAGATCTTATCATGTAAATTTTATTAGAGATTTGGAGAATTGAAGATCTTGCAGTAAAGATTTTATTGAAGACATGAAACTTGTTTAGAGATATGGATAATCCATTTGGAGACATGGAGATTTTATTGAAGATATGGAGAAGCACTACTACTTTTATTGAAAAGTTTAAAAGATTTTCTCGTGCAAGTAGAGATGTAGTTTTTGGAAATTATCATATATCGAATAATGCATCGTAAAGATCTTTTCTTGTTTGTTTGGGTTGGACTTCCTTCCTTACAAATTATTATAGGTAATCATTGACGATTAACCCTTCTATCTTTTTCTTAAGGCATGACATTCCTCAGTATCATGACCATGGTCGTAGTGAAAATGACAAAACTTGTTAGAGTTTCTTGTATTTATGTCATTCTTTATAGAAAGTGGGTATCATATGAATTTTCTTTTCCTTAATGACAGCCAATACCCAGCATGTGTGGTGATTTGAGATGTGGTCATGAGCTTAGAGAGTTTTAGGTAATAATGAATGGATCATTTGGTATTTTTATTGGATGCCCAAGTAGGTGATTGATAGTATTGGAGAGATTCTACTCTTCGTGGCTAGAAATAAGGGCGTTCTTATTTGGTCACGCTAGTTTTCTCTACTCGAATATGGTTTTTCATGGTCTATTTCATGTTGATGAGAGTTATGTTAGGGAGAATATACAGTTGTTCCTATAAAAAGTAGTTATAGACTCCACTGATCAAGGCTTTAGTGGTAATGGTTCGAGTAGGTTCTCCACGTTAAGAATTTCCTTGTTAAACCTCTAGAGATATATTATGTTACTCTCATTTTCTCATTGTATGATGATGAATAGCTCATTAATTCTCTTTTTAGTAGAAATGTTATTAGTGTTGAAGCAGGAGATGATCTTAACAAAGAGGTTATGAAAGTTAAGGATGGAGTCATGCTCAAAGCTATAATACCATACTCAAGCATATCCACAAAATGTTTTCAGGAGGATTTTGCACATGGTATTAATCTTTTATGTTATAAGCTATATGATGTTTCTCATATTTTATATATGCATTATTGGATCTGTATTATTGGATCATAATTGTCTTACTTAAACTTCAAAAAGACATAATTTTTTAATAAATGAGTGTAACACTCCATGAAAAAATAAGAATGTCTCACTTGGTGAAGATGGTGTTCATTCTTAGAAGCTTATGCTATTATTGATCTCGTCTTGCATTTGGATCTTTTTTTATAAGAGGCATATGAGCGAGATATAGAGGAAGATTGATGGCAATAACCACTCATGTAACTAGAACTTGTTGAGGAATGCTTTTAATATAGGAGTTGCTTCTTCAAAGAATTAGAGAACGAGTTTTTTCATGCCTACTTTTCATATCATTTTGTCATGTTTCCTTAAGAAACTGAAGTTGTCTTTGTGTATTTAGAGGTGTGTGCAATGGAGCTACGTGTTTTATATTCTATTGAGAAAGTGAAAGAGTGTCAAAAGCCGATTTTTTATCCTTTTTTTCAAAAACAATTTGGAAAAAAATCTGAAAAATATATTTTTGACATATTTGTGTTATTTTTGGTATTTTCAACTTCTCTCCAAAAGAATTAAAAATTCAAAAATTTACTTTTAACATGTTTGGTTTTTAACACGTTTATTTCAAAATTATTGATCATTTTTTTCTTATTAAGTCAACAAAATACAAAAAAAAATCAAAATATAAAAAGTATATGGACAAGGGGACCAATATCCAAAGGAAAAAGATAAAAGACCAAAGTTTGTTTTAGTTGTTTGGAGAACAAGCATTTGGAAGGAAAATGACAAATTTGTTTTACCTATAAATAGGTGGTTGTACCGTGCATAAAATAGAGAGATAGTTGGAGGGGAATTAGTCAAAGCAAAAATCACACACAAAAAAAATACTATTTCCCACACTATCCAGCACAAACATAAGAAAATAAGAAAAAAAACATCAACCACAGAGCCTCATAACAAAGCTCAATTGAAAGCCTCATGTAAAGTTCCATAACCATGATTTCTTGCAGAACCCAAAAACAAAACAAAAAAAACCTTGTCCTTTCATTGATTTTGGCTACAACACGCCTATTTTTACTGACTCTCTAAGCTATCCTCACTGTCATCACCTTGAACCTTTCCATAACCAAGCTCTGCAACACCTCATGTCAACTATAAACAACACATATAAGAACCCACACTAACCACCATAACACCTATAGCCTCTTTTTCTCCCATCAATGGTCACCTCGCACCACTGCTGACCATCACGTCATCATTTTCTCCATAGCAACCTCACGATAGTTTCTTCATCTTTTTTATTTCCAGTCACCACTACTCCCACCAATTTCATAGCTTCGTGACCCCATCACTTATTTTTTCTTCCAAATAGTTTCCTCCAGCTATGGCCATCATAGCAGCAGCGTCTACCTACAGCAATAACCCTTGAACAACTCTCAAATCCAATCCAACCTCCCTCACTAAATCACTCCAACCATCCACCTGTAAGCCAATGTCCATCTCCCTTCTCTACTGTTACCCATTGACACTAGTTGCATAAAAATCACCCAAGCTAATCAGCCACTGCTCAAAAGAACAAAAAAAACCCTTCAACATTTCTCTCCAATCGTCGGCCACCACACACCGATAACCTCATTTCCCTTACTCCATAACCTAACTCAATCATTGTGAGCAGCTTCCTCTCTCAAACCCTCAACACTAGCGGCGGCGGCGAGTTCTCCCTCACGGTAACGACTCTCTCTCTTCCCATCGGCCAAAATAACCCAACCATGCTCTATCAAGAAGCTTCAGCTTGTGATTAGGGATCTCCCAATCAGCAAAACAACCTAGCGACCAAACTCATTGCATCTTCATCCATCAGTGACGACAATATCTGTCATTAAAAGAGATACAAAATAGAGAGAGAAAAGTAAGAACTAAAGTTTGAAGTGTTCATATCTCTCTCCTTGGAACTCTATTTTCCTTACCATCGGTAAGGAAAGGAAAAGGTGAAGGAGTCATTTTAGATCCATCAATTTCTGTTCTTTAATTAGTGATAGCACGTGGATCCACGCGCGGCAACTATTCCAGCAGTCCTCCGACTTGATTCCAGTAGCTTTTAAATGCATTAAGCATCTTAGAAGGTCAATTCATAACCTCAAAATATTTTTTAGATAAATTAATAAATTGTTGTGAAATTTAGGACAAATGCCTATTGTTGTGTATAATTTTAGGACTATTTAAACACTATTTGATTTGGATTGATATGTGTTTTTTCTAATTTATGTTGAATTGTGAGTTTATTTTAAGGTTGTGATTGCTAATTGAATATTAAATATTGGTTCATGATTTAGGGTTGAGTTTATGTTGATTTGAACATTAAGTCTTGATTCATGGTTTGTGTTTGGATTGATGTTGATTTATTTGAATTGGCATGAAATTTGAATATAATTTCATGAAATTAATAAGATTTATTTTGATTTTTTGCATTGTTCAGTTTTGAGTTGATGAACGATAATTCGTCTTGAGTTGAAATCGTGGTTAAAATAGATTTGATAAAAGCATGTTATTTGTATTTGCCGAACATGACCTTAGTTTAATTTTAAAAAAAATCAAGTTTTTGGAAGATCATCTTACAGTTAATTTCGAGTTCCTCATATTTTTCCTTACCCCCATCATATATAATATTTGAAATTGTAACCTACACGTAAGGTGTTTTTTTAGTATTAAATAAATTAGTTTCCTTCCACAAAAACAACAAAAAAATCTCTTTCACAAATACAACTTCATTTTAAATTGCATATGGCCACGTCTCTCAAAAAAAAATTAGCATAAATAATAAAAATAAACAATACATACAAGGCATGATTTAGCATCTTTAAATCAAAAATTCAAGAAAAATACTTCGTTGATATATTTGCATTTTTTTTTTATTTAATAACCAGTTTATGAAATCCATGAGAACTTGGCCTATATTTTAAAAATAACAAAAAATATTATCTTGTTTGTTTGAATATCAAGGATTACAAACTTATACATAAGAGGTATTTCTAATATTAAAAGAAAAATGCAAAAAATATATTTTTAACATTAGAATTGTTAGGTTTAATTTGATAAGATAGGATCTCCTTACCAAAAAGAATTTTTCTTAAATCTTACATAGACTAACGGTTAGAAAATACAACAATACCTTAGTTTATATCAGACAAACAAATAATGCAGCTTCCTTTAGATAAGGTGTACTAAAAGTGATACGTCATCCCTATAAACAATCAGTCTCCTTATTCAAACTCTAAGACCAGTTAGGGTTCCTAGTTATCAAAATACTAAGTGACGACTCTATCTTTTTTTTATTGATAAGAAACAAAAATATTTTATTGTTTTTTCCATCCATCACCACACTGATCTCGCTCCTAGAGAACGATGGTTGAGACGCCACACACGTGAGACAAAAAGTGTGAAGTTATTTTTGTATGGCTACGATAGCATCATTAAGAACTTTCACTGGAAAAGTGATTTGTTGGATATTTAGAGGAGCTGAAGTGCATGTAGTAGGGAGGTCAGTCACTCTCCTATAACCTATAGTTTCTAAGTCATCAGTCATGGAAAGGAATTTTTGAAAAAAAAGGTGTAAAAAGGGAATGGACTATGTTTTATTCAATTTTCCACAAATAGTGTTACTAGTGAAATTATAAAAATTTTAGGATTGGATTCAGCTTTTCTTAGTTGTATTGAGTTAAGGTACGAGTATATCCTTGGACGTAGGTTTTGTCTTTGGTCTTGGTTGTTCTTGTAAAAACAAGTCTCGTATCCTAATAGATTATAATCCTTCACTGTTTAAATTATTAAATATATATATATATATATATATATATATATATATATATATATAATGAAAAACTGTGGGAGTGTGTTTGTTAAATGATTTTTGTGAATCACTTAGATGAGCTTGATGGCATAAACTTGCTTGGCTTGAATGTTAGCTTGTTGCCAAATTCTCAACCACTTAGATGGCTTGAATGTTAGCTTGTTGAGCTTTCGGACACTGAAAACAATATTTTCAAAAATTGTTGAATGTAACAGTTTAAAAATGATTGTTATCTTGCCCATGAACCTCGCTAATTAGTAATTAGCCGGCGGTATTGAGTTCAAATTGTCAAATAATACTAACCTATAAGAGGTTACTGATCAGCTATGTCCTGACAAAGCATACCTACACAAGTAATTGGATTGCACTATTTTGTATATTTGATCGAACAATGAATGAAATGGGTTGTACAGCATTAATTTCATAATTACAACTCTTAAGCTTAAATTTGATTGAATCAGACCTAATTAACTCGCGCCCCAACAAAGCAAGAATAACATGAAGCAACTTTGAGGGAATATAGCTAACTAGTCAAGTTTTAAATTTATTTTTTAAAAGTTATTAGTTTGAGTTTCACAAATCTTAAAGTCATCGAAAACTTTCATGGTTATTAATTTCAAGACCATAGGATTAATCGAGGTATACACAAATTCATTCACATTAATTATATATATATATATATATATATATATATATATAAACACACATATATTCTGTCTGCATAAGTAGTTCCTTAGTTTCATTGACCCGATCAAGTTGTTTATAACTTGGAACTTGGAATTAATTCCTGTTTATTATTACAAGATTTTTTTCATATAAAAATGTACTGTCTTTGTCGTTATGTGCTTCAGAAAATACTTGGCATTTTCAACCTCATCATTTGCGGGTTCGGTAGTGATTAATCAAATATTTACACGCTAGAAAACGATATCAAATGATTAGCACAGCTAGAAAAACACGGTTTAGCCGCAGTACTCAGCTGCAGTTCCCATGAAGAAAAAGAAATTAATTATTTATAAATACAAATCAACATCTCTCTCTCTCTCTCTCTCTCTCTCTCTCTCTCGCTTGTTAAGGATTTTTAAAACAAAAAATTAAGCAAAACGTTTACTTGTACGAAGTCGTTAACCTTTTGTGAGAGATTTCTGCTTTCTTACTACAGAAGCAAGACAAAAACATGCCAGCCAGAAAATGTGCTGATTTCACGTTACGTGGGACCCTTTAACACTCAGCCATCGCCCGCTTCATTTTACCCTTTCATAGTGAAGTCTAACCACTGCTACGAAGTTACTTGGAAAGATACTAATTAACTTAATTTTACCAGAAAATAAAACATTAGTTGTAACATTCATTACAATATTGACAGTACTTCACGTATTATTTAGAATTTCAAGAATTCTTTAGAAAAACTGTAAAAATAATTTATCATAATTGTATTTACTACTTAAAACAAATCATGATGCAAGAGAAAAACACCATGTTTGTTGAGGAAAAAAAAGAGAGAAAATTCGTCTAAAGAAAGTTCAAGATTTCTTACCAGCAATGTTTCAAATTCCAAATTCCCAAAACGGTTGTTGAGTGTTGGGACAATGGCATGGGTTAGATTTGGAATTAACTAAAACTCCAGCTTGAATCCCCCGCGGACAACCTATTCCCACATGTCTTCACTGCCCACAGCTCACATTTCAACGCCAGCTGCCTTCGGCTTTCCAAGGAAAAAGATAAACAACTCTCTCTCTCTCTCTCTCTCTATCTCTCAGCACACCGCGTAGAAGAAAACCCACGCATATAAATGAGCCATCGTCGCCATTTTCATTCAGCAAAAGAAAATATCAAAAAGAAACAGTTTTTTGCATTAGAAAGCTTTCACTACCAACAGAACCTTCAATCTCGACCTCAGTCTCTTTTCACGCACAATATATAGCTACTTTTTGCTACTGAACTAGATCTGAAAATGCCGATGAAAAACGGCAATGATGTTGCTCATAGAGCATGGAACATCCTGCGCCTAGCATTGTTGTGGGCAAGAAAAGGTGGTGTTTTCAAGAGGCGTTTGGTAATGGATCATCTACGAGTTGTGCGTAAGTTTCTTAAAAGCCTGGGACAACATACTTCTCGCAGGCGCCAGCTATATTATGGAGAGCACGAACTCTCTTTCGACAAGACCCCCATTTTCCACGTCAAGATGCATCGTCCAGCCTCCATGCGATTCAACATCCCTTGCATAACCCCACAGGTTGACTTTGATTACGATTTTGATGGTGAAGTTTGCGAAGATGATATTCAGCAAGATGGATATGAGTGCTATGATGGAATGAGGAGGAGTTTCTTATTAAAAGGTGGAGATGAAGAAGAATACGAAACTTGTGAAGAGAAAATTCCAGCAGAGGAAGAAGGGATTGATATGAGAGCGGAGGAGTTCATAGCTAAGTTCCGCCAGCAAATGAGGCTTCAAAGACAGATCTCGTATCTACAGTACCATGAAACACCCAAAAAAGGAACAAGTGGATGATCTCGGACATCCACTGTCTTCTGAATAATTCTCTACAACGTTTTTGGTTGCCTTTGTTGTTAGCGGATTTAGCAGTTTCAGGACTTTTTTCTTTTTTGTGAAAGAGGCGTTGCTGCATTGTGTAAATACCGGAAACTTCCATTGATTTTTGAATAATTATGCTTGTATCATCGTGCTTGCATTTTATTTTTGAATAGATATTTCAAGAATAAAAAAAGATGAAGATCGATGTTCCATTGACTCCCAAATTCGAAAAGATATATGCTGAACAGGAGAAAATATATACATCGTGAGATATGGAGATCAAGTACAGACAGTGCGCAGCGACAGACAACCACTTTTTTAAACTTACTGGAATCGGCCTTTCGAGACCATAAGATTTCCTGCCATGGTAGTCTGTGTTACTTGAGTTCATCAAGCAGAAAAAAAGCTAAAAATATAGATGTAGAAGTAAACAATTTCAACCGAAATAGGTTTAATCTGAACATAATTTATGTTTTGTTAGTTTTCATCAAATAGAAAAAAAAATAAAGGATAAATACATTTCTCATTTTTTTGAGTTGGAAAAAATATTTTTAAACTTCGAGGAATTAACAAGTTTAAAAAAACATTAATGGAAAATAAAAACTAAAAAAAGAAGTGGGAAACTGAAATTGAAAAATAAAAAACATTCTATATTACTAAAAACTCCCTATGATTCTCTCTTATTCCTTTTTTCGTGGTTGATTATATTTGTTAAATATAAGCTTTGAAGTAATCATGGATTTAAAAACAAATGAGAAGATTTTGACATTCGACAATCATAATAGAGAAAATTATAAAATTACAAGGTTACCCTTGTGGTTGACATAACAAAACAATTATGCATTAGCTGGAAATTTCGAATAAATTACCCTTGTGGTTTTACATAAATGGCACCTTACGGTTGCGCGATTGAATCGGAAAGCTCCAAAGCCTCCAACTTTTGAATTTGAAACAGCAAAGAGCCGTTGGAGTTGAGAAACACACGTAGAGAGAATGGTGGGTAGCAGGATAAAAAATGTCTCTGCAGCATTTTCGTGGGCAGATGAGGTAGAGAGAGAAGAGGAAGAACAAGCTCGATTTCAGGAGCACCAGAAGCAGAAGCCAGACCCTTTTGGCTCTGCCAGGCCCAGAGAAGTTGTTCTCCTGGAAAAGGGAATTGATTGGAGAAAACTCGACATCCATCTTCAACAACCTTCTCACAAAAGGTACTAATTTCTTCCTGTTTACCGGTACTCAAAAGTAAAGACTTGAAAGATTGGAGGAAAATAAACTCTTAACCTTTTCTTGTTTTCTCTTCTCTTATTTGGAGATTAGTACCGATCCGATTAGTTTTGACATCTGTAAGATTTGCATATGTGGTTTTTAATGGCTAAAATGTTTGAGTTCTGTTTCAATGCCCGTAGCTTGATAACCATTCAGTGTAATCATAATTATTATACAGGCAGCTGGATCCTCCTTATGGGAAGCAATGCAAGGAAAACATCCCTGCCTTTGCTGCTCCAGGCATCGACAGGATACCTTCAGTTACCCCAAGCAAGAGCCTAAAAACTGAACTGGAAGATGCAAATTCGGAGCTGAAAAGAAGCGAAAAGTTGCGGGTTCCTTTGGCCACAGAGAGCCAGATTCCTGCAATATTCGTACCTCCTCTAAGATATCCACCTAAAAATGTCATTCCTAGTTTGTCCGAGTCTGGCTTTCATTATTATCTACAGGAATTAGACAAAGGGCAGCAAGGTTTTCAAAGCAAGCTGCCCCTAAAGCCTGGGAAAGAGAATACATTTCATCAGCAAGTGCCACAGAGGGATCGCTGCTTTCAGAACTTGAATCAGGGAAGCCACACTCACCCTCACTATCATCGACAAATATTGCAAGCTGAGCAAAGGAGCCAGATGGAGGATAAAATAAGTTTCAGACTGTGGCAATCGGATGGTGGTGGCAAGAACTTGAGGAAACCAGCAGCTAGTAGATTACAGCAAGATTCAGATTCGGCTACTGAGAAACCTGGCAAAAACCTTCAAGGAAATGATGCAGTGCAGGGGGTGAGGCAGAATTTGACAAAATCCTCTTGTCCTGGAGGTACAAACATCAAACAGAAGAATGGCGTGGAAAGATCCGTTGCTAAGAGATCAAGCCGAACAAAATTCAATGTGATGGTGCAGGTAAGAAAAAGGCGGGGGAACAAAGTGAGGAACACATGAAACTAGCTGTGAGAAAGGGTATGAAAAAAGCAGGGGAAATCTCGATTATTCAGTGTTTGCTTTCAGTAATAAATCAATCGTCCCAATAAAAAAAGCACTTAATTGTATTATTAGCAGAGCATTACAAACCACCATTGATTTGGGCTCGATTACTCACCTAAATTTTAAGATTTTGAAAAGGTAACCTGGAAATTCTCTCTTTTTTTTTAGAATACCCAGCAACTTTTCGGAAAATAAAATAGCACAAATGATAAAGTCATTGTCAAGTGAGGATCGGTCATCAGCCATGGATTACATTGAGTCTACAAATGTAGGATTTTTTGTTCCACCATCTGTCTTGGCACTAAGATTTTTGGCAGCTCATGTGACAGGAATAAAGAAAAGCCGTTAATCTCTATATCTCTCATCTCCGCATGCACGTACATGTTTAAACATGTGGTAGTAATTTAGTGATAGCTCACTCCTTCACCATGTACAACCTCACCAATGCGATATGCCTTATGATGTCCCTCCTCAAGAATTCTGCGAGATGCTTCCTCGGTCATGACCAGAACCATCCCAATGCCCATGTTAAAAGTCCGACTCATCTCAGCATCTTCTATTCTTCCAGCCTGAAATAAGAAAACAATAGAAAAGGAAATAAATACCATCGCGTCTCTATTTCTATTTACAACAAACATAACCTCCAGGATCTACCAGTTAATCAAATTAAATACTCACAAGTTATTGGGTCAATCTAACATCATAATCCAGCATTTATATGTAAAACACAATTTACCTCTTGGATCCATTTGAAAAGGGTTGGGACTTCCCATGAATCCTTGTATATAAAAGCTCCAAGGCCTTTGGGGAAAACTCTTGGTATGTTATCTGTAAAACCGCCTCCAGTGATGTGAGCTATGCCCTTTACACCGCCCTTGCTAATCAAATCAAGCACCTTTTTGAAGAGGAACAGTTTTTCTTTTAGCATAAAAATGTAGTCAATTCAACGATGTTAACCATAACAACGTGAAAGGGAAACAAAACTTGAATGAAACCTGCTTGACATAGATAGAAGTTGGAGCCATAAGAGCTTCACCCAAAGTAACACTTCCACCAGGAAGTTGGTCATTCAAAGACAAGCCACTCTGAGCTAGAACCCTACAAAAATAGACAAGCATTCATCAATTAATAAGAATATTCAATGCAAGGAACTAAAAAGAATCATACCGCTGTAAACAGGCATCAATGATGTTTTAATGCATAGAGAAACAAATGAGAATTCCTCAAACCAACACCAACCTTCTGACAAGAGAGAAACCATTGGAATGGACACCACTCGATGGTAAACCAATGAGAACATCCCCGGCCACAATGTTTTTCCCATCAATCACTGATTCCTTTTTTACAATGCCAACAGCAAACCCGCTGAGGTCATACTCACCTTCTGCATAGAAACCTGGCATCTCTGCAGTCTGGAAGGAATTTAACAAAACCATTGAGGTCGAAGGAGAGTTGTGAGTTTTGGTGAAATTATCACATGTAGAGGGAGGAATACGAGTCCACCAAGACTTTTAGTGTCAGCAAATTTGACCTCATAGCATGCATTAGGTAGGTCTATTCCTCGGATAGTACGACCATATTAGGACAAAATAAAGCAAATGAATAGAGAATTTCCATAATTATCTACTTATATAAGTTACCATGCCATATCCCTCTTACATGATGCAACACACATACATCTAGCCTCTGACCATCCCTAGCCTAACAGACAATCTCTTCCATACAGCATCTTTTTTTGTCAAACAAAAATTATCCCTTCAACTGTAGACGATTTCTTGGTTGCTGACGACTGTTCATGAAAAGATAACTGGGCACTTGCTATTTCAGATGAATATTTCAAGAACTCTCTAGAGTACGACCATTTCACACGAGGCAGAAACTTGTGATGGGTCAAGACAGGCCAAATGTACTTAATAGGATATTTCAATGCGAACCCATCTTTCATATACAAAGATTCAGCAACACCATATTGGTAATTGCCACTATTGTGTAAAATGACTGCAATAACCTTGTTACTGCAAAAATAAAAGCTACGGTGACTACAACGCCAATCTTCAGATGCAGCATTACACGATGCACTGAAAGGTAGACATCCACCAGTAAAATATAAAGAAAGAATACCTCTCCCCCTAAAAGAGCGCAGTCCGATTGTTGACAACCATCAACTATGCCTTTAATGACCTAAATCAAAAGAACAGGAAAATCTTATCAGCTGAAGTTTATTTTTTTTGCACAGATACCATATTAACTCAGTAAACCATGCAATTATCAATACCTTTTCAGCAAGGTCAACATCAAGGCGGCTTGTAGCATAGTAATCAAGAAAAAACAAGGGCTTTGCACCGGAAGTAACAATATCGTTTACACTCATAGCAACCTGCAGCAGGAGAAGTGAATTAGGAAGCAAATCAACAGCAGCAAAATGCATATAACAAGATTTATCCAGACTTTACCAGATCAATTCCAATGGTTTCATGGATTCCAGTTACAAATGCAAGCTTTAGCTTAGTCCCTACACCATCCGTACCTGCAACTAGGTACGAATCCCCTGTGTGCAAAAACTTTAATCAGCACAATAACAAAACACACACAAGGACAAAAACAAAGGTCTTAGCATCACTCTATCCCCCCAGTTCCCAGTGCGTAGGCCTAGCCTATAAGGAGAAAAAAAATTGAACTATAGCAGTCAGCATGAAAACAATCTGTAGCCTCATAGATTTTTCACAATCAATTAAGTTCACAACCAAGAGCAGAGAGAACCATAAGCGAAGGGGAAAATCTAAAAGAAAGCATACCAAGAGGGAAAAGACCACCAAAACCACCAATCCCAGGAGCCATCTTTGCAATTCGCCGAACAAGCTCAGACCCAGCATCTATATCCACCCCAGCATCCTTGTATGTAAGTCCTCCACCAGCCCCATCACCGCTTTTGCTGCTATTTTCCTTGGACATCGAACTCTTGCTTGTAGCTCTCACCGAAAGAAGCGGAAATCTATCGGAAAAGCGATTAAATATGCATCTTCCTATGGGTTGTTGAGTGGCCAAGGGTTTACTAGAAGAGGGTCTGATTGAAGCTGCAATCGCACGCGATAGCTCAGTGTTTGATGCTATGCTAGTAGTAGCCATGGGAATGATGGGGGGGGAACCTAAACTGGGGAGGTTGAGGCTCACCTGTATCGGTGGAGCTATGGGAAGTGGAGGAGGCGCGGGAATTGGGAAAGCAGGGGTTAAGGTAGGGCTTTTCAGATGTTGGGTTGTTTTTATTTTATTTTTTCGTTGGAGGTAACTGGTAAGGGCATTATAAGTCCTTTCAACTTTTTTTTCCTTCATAATTTTGTATCTAACGAGGTATGTAATTTTAGCAAAAATAAATAAATAAATATCTAAGATTTTAAAATTTATTTTAAAAAAATTAATTATAAATAGAAAAGCCAATGAGAATTATTTGTCTCAATAAATATAAAAAAATAAAATGTTAATGTATTTATTTAACTTGTTTAATTGTAGGTCTAATAATTTTAGGGTAACATAAAAGAATTAATATATAGATTTTATTAATATGTTTTTTTACATGAAGTAAAAAACATAATCATAAATCACAAAGTCGACGCTTACATATAATAAAATATAATAAAAATTATATATATTAATAAAAATATGTAAGATTTCAAATTAATTTGTAACATAGCTAGAAAATAAAATAATATTGCAATTGTTATAATAAAACATTATTGTCAGAATAAATTTTCAAAAAAAAAAGTGTAAAGAAAAAAATATTAAAAACAAATTACAAAAAAATAAAAAAAATAAACAAAAAAATGTTATAGATAGGCCAAGTGTAAAGAATAAAAAAAAATTGAAAAAATATAAAGAAAAAAAATAAAAATACTAAAAATACATTAAAATCATGAATTTGGCATGCACGTTATAATTTTTTACAAAAAGATATCAGGTATACAGACTGCTTCAATGTGTTTTTTTACATGAAAAATTAAAAGTAACATTTAAAAATTCTATGCAATGATTTAACTAAATAAATTAATAATTATTTATGTAAATGATAAAAAAATCGTTAACAATAACCTGATTATGTTTACTAAATTTTTTTATTTAAATAAATAAAAGATAAAAACACTCTAAAAAAACTCATGGTTTAAATGATAAATACAAAAAAAAAGTGACTGAATAAACTCACACCATAAATGGCTGAACAAATCAAAAAAATATTAGGAACGAACATCTATTAATATGATGGAAACATATAAAAAAAACCTCGAGTGAACCTCGCAGCCAACCCGAGTGAACAAATCAAACACATGACTTAAGACATGAAATTGGGATGACCTTATAAATAACAAAGCGAAAAAATACTGGCAAAAAAAATATTTGAAAAAATGCTTTAAAAGAGACCAAAGTCGATCAGGGCTAATCTTTTTAGATCTATGACTTAGGTCATGAGACTAGGGTAATCCCATTAAAGATAAATCTGAAAAAAAAAAAACAAAAAAGTAAGATTCTTAACTAAACAAATATTGAGCGGTGAAATTAAAAGGAAAAATCAATCGAAAAAATAATGCAAAACAAAACAAATAATAATTAAAAAAAATTAGAACTAAATTTGACATAAAAACCAACTGAAATTAAATGTTAGGGGAAAATTTAAATGAAATTAAATATTTAAGGATGGAATTGAAAAAAACAAATCAATTAAAAATAACAATTAAAAGAATTGGCACCAAACTTGACATAAAAATTCATTGAAAAGAAATGTTCAAGGATGAAATCGAAGAAAAACATGTAAA
>Ga0325414_1004492_pt1 | contig 14624 bp, 17 predicted proteins | sample PopdelMetagenome_8_FD_206183 | JGI IMG/M metagenome (GOLD analysis project Ga0325414, IMG submission 206183) | Populus deltoides microbial communities from Bellville, Georgia, United States - Leaf-PdKOR-R3 | ecosystem: Host-associated > Plants > Phyllosphere > Phylloplane/Leaf | place: USA...
TCCTCCTCCTTCTCCTCCATGATTTGAAGAGAAATTGACATTTATATATAACGCAAATTTTCTCGGACCCATTAAAGGCCCTCTCTATCTCTCTGGACGACGGGCTCTGGGCACACAACACGATATCAATATTGAAGCTGCAACAAACAAGTTCGGCAATGTCGTCTTCCTTCACAATAGTAAATACATCTACTCAATGTACATGAATTAGCAATTCATTTCTTGTTTTTTGGACAATGGCTTCGTTAATTTAGTTCGTTTTTTAAATTGCTTTTCATTATTTAAAGATTTTAGAGAGCAGAACAACCCTCCATCTTCTTACTCGGTTAAACAAAACTTGTTAAAGCTAGCTACTTGGTCATGATGTAGCCCGATGCATTCAATCAAGGGAACACATTGTCTACATATATGGATACAAGGTCATAGATTATACGTACTAAAATCATAAAAGAGTATTTTTGTTAGGTAAACCTACTTATTAGGACATATAAACCCGAGACAAGTGGGTCCATTAAAGGGTACTAACCACAAGGGTGCTTGCCTATGCCCTTAACTACAATCATAGCGTGCATCTCCTCTCTAAATATTACCAGATCCCCATTTCTTGAGATGAAATTTTCCTAAGTGATAATTGGAATTGATGAAAGGGCAGCCGGGGCCAATATTAATCTTGACAGAGAAGAAAGATAGATTAACCTTGGGATTCCAACTACAAATTAATCTAAGATAGTCGTCTCTAGTTAACACCTATAATAGTGGTGGTATGGTATTTTTTTTTGGCAAAAGACAACAGAGGGTTCAAATTTGTATCTATATACACCTTAATTTATCCCCCAACTTGATAGGTGAAGAATATAGAATATTTTCTCCAAATTATAATATTCATTGCAAGTAAAAGTAAAGAAGAAAGAAGAAGAAAGTAAAACAATTGAAAGTTGAGAATCCCATTATTGTTGTTCGGTGAAAACTAAATTATCTTCAGAAAGTAAGTTAACCACTCTAGCTAGCAATTAAATATTGGTAGTAGCTTATGAGAGGGATGGAGTTTCATTTTCAAGCTGTTACAACGTAGTTTTGTGCCGATTGAACAGAAGGGAAATTAATGCCTCTATCAGGCTTTATGATGATCAAAACTGGAGTCTCTTTAGATGGGATTGATCTCAGTATATATACATGATTTTCCATTTGATGAGCTAGCGCAGAAATTAAAGAAACATGATAATGTTCATGATGAATTACTGTTAATTAGTTCCTCATCATTCTAAGTGCCAGTGCTTGAAGCTCACCCAAGTCACTATTGTATGGTCTTTTGACCTTGGCACAGGATTGGAATGCAAATTCCTCTCCGCTTTTTATATCTTGCATATCCATCATCCCATGATCAATATTGCTGTTGTTAAGGTCAACCGAATCAAGTGAGCTTTGTGGAGAGATTGGATTGATGTAAGTTTGATAAGATGGAAATGATGACACCCCAGAAATGTTATTTCCTTGCCACTGATGATGCGTATTCTCTATATTAATGCGTGTTGAATCGATTAGATTTTGTGCTAGTTGAGCCTTCACTTGCATCAACTGTGCTTGTAAGCATGCCACCTACAAAAGCAAAAACAGTTACCAAAAATTAGAACTTCCTTAACTTGTACACTAACACTATATCTGTAAAGATGAAACCTGCAGCTTCATGATTTGAGGACCAAGGGCTCACAAGCAAGACCCTCTATCATCAACAGAGAGGGAAAAAAAACTTGATCGGTTTTGGAAATAAAATTAATCCTCCCTTGCTAGCCTACGGAAAGAGTTGAACATAAATAAATAAATAAAATCCTTAAAAACACAATACAATGCATTAGATTTCAGAGAAAATAATAAAATCTTTTGGAGATGAATTACCAGACTTCTACAAATCCCTTTTCCAAAAAAAAAAAACTGTCAAGAAGGAAAATTTTGCACTATATACCTTTATGATCTATGGTATATATGCTTGAAAAATATGCTAAAAAAAAAGAAAAACATATATATCTATATAAATTGTGAGTAAGCAAGATACAAAGAATTCCACAAACCTGTTGCTGCAAGGAAAAAATATGTGCAACACATCCATAAACGGGGTCTCTGATCCTTGCTTGAGCCTCATAGGCAATAGTGACAACCGCCTCATAACGATCGGCAACCGGGACATGCAACAACAACTTGGAAACATTACTAGCACCAAAAACCTTATGAATGGCCGCAAACCGAGCAGTCCCTTGTTCAGAGCAAAAATAAGGTGCAAAGATACAATCGGAGGCACATTTCCTCCGGAGAAACTTGCATGCTCCACAAGGAGAACCAGTGCCAGTCACAGATGATGCCATGATGGGAGAAACAAAAGAAAGAAACAGGGAGAAGAAGAGAATCTTGAAAAAATTTTAAAGGCACACGAGCACACTAGGAAATGGTGCAAAAAAAACGAATGAGGCTAGTGTGTGTGTGGTGTGGTTGGCGAGGGGATCAAGTGAGGTGGGGGCTTTAGGAGTAAGGGACACAAAGGATCTCTTATAAGAGTAAATGGGAGACATCGAAGGCCACCATGTAGGGTTTTGAGGGAACATTTATCAATGGACTTATGCAGTATGAGGCTTCTATTTTACTAACAAAGACCAACTCAATTAACATGATTTATACACTAATACTGTCTTATGATTTGATTAATTAATATATTTAATATATAGTTTGCTTTTGAAATTTCTTACTGCTACTTTTTTAAGTTTGATTTTTGGGACGTTTGATTGCTAAGTTTTTATTTTTCCGCCGAACGCCGCACCTGGGAACTGATGTTTTTGTCGCTTTGTGGCTGTGGTGTTAAACCTCCACCCTCCGGTGATTGTTCACCGACAACTAATCTAATAATTTAAGACATCGTGAGTGATTAGTTAAGGACTAATGTGTGTTAAAGGGACAAATTCATGATTACTTGTATAAGTTTCTAAGTCTTAAAATTATTTTAATTCAATGATAAGAGTTATCTCATACCAGTTTGTACACCAATGAAACTAAATTTTTTATTCTAAACAATCTTAAATATGTATCCTCAAATCAAATCAGTCTGGTGTATTTAAAAAATATAAATTAACCACAAGTAAATCAGGAATTTTACTTGGGGAATCAAACGGTGGAGACATTATTATTTTTTAACCGTCAGTTCAATGTCTTAAAAATAGTTATTTTAAGAGTTAAATACAAGCAATTGGATATTTAAGTTTAATTTACTTACAGATTAAGGATTTATATATCTATAACCCCTTAGTGGCGTAGAGAAGCGAAGCTGGCTTTTTGAGCCTTTGGAAACCTGAGCTCTCATGTCGATCATGTCATGGGGTTAGTGCTCGCCTGCCTAAAGTGTGTTCAGTTCTAGAAAAGCTAACCGAAGTGGGGCGCCTTGCCCTCGTGCATAGGCTTCGATTTTATTACAAGAGACAAAACACGAGGCAACTCTAAATGTCTTGGTTCAAGGATCTTGTGGCTTGAATTATGATTATTTTTTTTAAAAGAAAGAAAATATAGTTTAGATTGGGGATTTGAATACAATGGCTGGCTTGGCAGATATCCTTTTATAAACAAAAATAATATTCTCAGAATAGTTTTCTTATCAATTAAACTTAAATTTTATTTCTGAACAATTTTAATACATTTTTTTATATCGAGCTGATATGTTTAAATAATTTAATTTCTATAAATGTTATTTTTAAGATTCAAACTCGTAAAATTATAAAATTAAAAGAGAGAGAGAGAGCATACCAACCTCTTATGGTCGGCTTGGCCTCAGTACCATGGGGGTCCATGATGCTGTGTCACAATTGCTTGCAAGTCCACATATCCAAGAAATGGATTGTCTCGCTCTCAAGAAGGAAAAGGTAAGAAGACACGGAGGGGGGGCTTTAATCGAGCTCCTTAAAAGTATTTGTTCATGATTTTAAGTTTATTTAATGCATTTTCTTGGTGATATTTTGAGACTTGTCTAGCCGTTTCCATGGCTCTGGTCATGTTAACTTGGCGATCATTCTCATATATAATTGAAGTGAAGCATGTTTTTTACAATGATTCACAGCTCGAGGTATTGAACAAGACGTAAGTTTGTTGTGGAGGGAATATGCGAAGCATTACTGCCCCTTGCATCAGCACATGTGAAGGAACTTCAACGCATAAAGTCGATCATTTAACAGATTTGCCCAGCGTAAAGGTAACACATCCTCACAACAACGAACCAGCTGTGGGGAGATAGGGAAGGTCATGGAAATGGTGCTAGGACCAGCCAGCCACGTCCCTCCTCTAAAACAACATAAATAAAATAGTGTGGCAAAGGGACAGATTAAACAGCACGAAGGATTCGTTACCCTGGAAAAGGAAAATGGCACTTTGAATAGAAAAGTGTGAGCACATATCATGTTTCTTACCTCAGCTTTAGCACTGCATCACATCTTTCCTCGCCAACCCGTTTCAGGCAGTTCGGGAAGTGGCATGACAAATCTTTCCAGCTTCTGGTCTCTCAACCATGACATAATCATCATTGATTTTGGAATCCCTTTGTAACATTATCCTTGCACACAGCACACAGCACACATGCAAGCTTGGAAGGCTTGACCAACACACCGCCCTCCATTCTAACAGCAAAAACTTCCTCCCTCAATCGTGCATGTATGTTCATATTTACAAAGCTCTGAAATAAGATTTTTGAGATTATTAGCCAATATAGAATAAATACCCTTTTGATATGTAAACATACAGCCCCACCTTTTCTTCTATGTTTACAGAATAGATTGGGATATCTATCAACTACCACCTCTGCTACATAAATGTGGCTGACACCACATTAAAGTGTAAGCTTCCAAATTTATAGTTCTGCTTCTCCTCCATGCTCATGTGGCCAGTCGACTCTACGTTTGCATTAAAGCTTTTTCCTTAATCCAATCACTTGGTAGATGCCTTATAGAGAAGCCAAAACTGATCACAATCGCACCAACGGACCACAAATCACATCCCCGGTCCTACTTGTGAAGTTTTTGCTATCTAAGAGTGCAATCGCAGTACTAAATTTTAAACATGACTACCTCTAGTTTTGGCCCAGGTGCTCGGATGCTTGCATCCCAGCATGGCACCCCCAAAACCCTTCATACAATGAGGGGAAAACCCATGAAGAGCAAAAGAGGGCAAGCCCATAAAGCATTGGATACATAATACCAATTCCCATAATCTGTACAAAAGTTATTATAATTAAACATTCAGACATGTTTTCATAATCCAAGCCTGGGAACACCATTTACACATGCAAAATGCCAAGGTTGATAGATCTCCAGCAAACCCCAAAATGAGATCTCATCACAGAACCCTTTTACAGTATCCAAAATGAATTTCATAGGGAATGTAGTGATTATATCCTTTTAAGGCAAGACAACGTCCTCATCTTCTCTTGTGATGAAACCTCACCTTCAACAAGAACTGCATTTTAACCTGTCCAAGAAAACCACTATTTTAAGGACTGCTCCATTTATGGGGGCATCGAAAAGTATAATCATATGAAAATCATCAAGTAATCCTAAGAGATAATTCATCATAAGAATTCTGCCTTGAGCATTACTTATTTCAATTACTTGGCAGAACCCAGATAACCACTCTGATACAGCAGCAAAAGACTTTGATTCGATCATTTTGATCAAGTTGTCCAGTAGTCAAAATAAAGTTCCGAAAGCGGTCAAATCTTAGAATTTTAATCCATACCAAACTTCCACAAAAAAACTCTACTAATGAGATATATCATTTAATTAATTAGGTATTGAAAATTGAATTTAAATTTGAAATGGTAACAGAAATGCATCAGCAGGTTTTTAAAAATTTCTACTTTGCCAGGCAGATAGAACTTACTTGAGCTGTATTATAAACAATGTACTCGTTGTACATCAGCTCAGAGGCCTTGACTTTCGAAGACACTGGTTTGCCACAAGGTACAATGACATCATTCCTCCACTTCGCATATCCTGACTCCTCAGGTACCTTCTTGCCAAGCCCTTTTGTAGAGTGCTTTCCCTCCGGTGGTTTTTCCATATACTGTGATAAATAAACTTGTGGTTCTTATTCAGAAAAGAAGGAAAAACAAATTCAAACAGAAGACTGAATGTGTCAGATTTCCACCCTATCAACATTTGAGAATATTGGGTGACTAAAGCAAGTTTCAATACTACAGAAAATCCAGTGAGTAAGAGCTGTCATTATGCAAACTAAATCAGAAATCTTACAGCAAGTGGAATGAGGGAAATTGTGCCAAACTTGCAGGCACAAGTTAGTATGTTTTGAGTAAGAACTTCATGCAACAAAGGTTAAGGCCAAGTATCTCTAGAACCCCACATTCATGCCCACAACAGGATAATGGCCTTGTTTTTTAGCATGTTGAATGGGTACATGCACAATGTTAGTTACCAACTCAAACCAAGCATGTGGACATGCACAGATACACACACTAACAAACCATATAACATCATGGGATGTGAACTCACCGTTGCCTTCTTCAGCTCATAGACCTCCCCTAGGGCAACTTCACTGAGAAGCATTAGTCCCACTGGATTTTTCTTATCAGTAAAGCAATACTGAGCACTCTTACTGACCAGGTCAGCAAAGTAAACCCCTTTACCAAACTGTAATGCAAAGTGTTCATTCATCAGCCTAGTAGAAGGGAGGAAGATACGATAGGCATGCGTGTGAAAATCACAAATGATAATGCAAGGCCTATGAACCCAAATATGTATAAGTGTTCACATATATGCACACAATGAAAAACAACGAGAGAGAAAGAGAACCATATAGCCAGTTGTTGGTGCTTCAGGAGGAGCTATTCTAAGTCCTTGGCTAAGTATTCCCACAAAGTTCGTCAACCGAGAACCTGTAGAGGAGCAGCTTTTTGGTTTCACTTACATATCTGATTCTGTAATCATGCTGCATTACTGCTGAAGCTCCAGGTTTCCATGAACCTTGATCAAAAGCAGTTTGTATGTAGATATAATTGATTAAGAGATACTCACCATGCCATAGCAGCATTCTGTTCTTAAGCGTTTCCCTATAAGGGGCAAATCTATCAAATTCTCCTCTTCTCTCCAGCAAAAATACTTCTTCCAGTTCAAGACTCCAATCCTGATAATAACATCAAACACCAGTGATTACTTTGTTAGGATGGCGGGGAAGAAAGATAAAAATAAGGAACAATAACTCATCACCAGCAGAGCCAGTGCTGAGGGCTTGAACTATAAAGAAGGTTAACCCACCGTATGAGTTGGTGCATGAGTTGCAAGGAGATACTTCTCAATCAACTGATAGTCCTCACTGTCATGAGGTAGCGGACATATATCACAATGGAGCTTCTTATACTTATCATCAAGGGAATCATCGCTATCCACATCAAAGCCAACTAATCTTGAAGCTATCTCAATATCCTGAAGAGCTTCTAACATTTTCACCTACAGTAGAAACAAAATAGTGAACTACATTATTCCTCATACTGGCAAGGTACATGAGATAGATATAGTCACCATTAAACTTCAGTTAATCAATAGTCAGTGGAGAGCCCCTAAGGTATAATTTTCCAGTGACTTCAAATTTTATTTTAAACCTTCTGTATACAATGCATTAAGAAGAGGCAGCAAAATTTCACTTCTTTCTCTAAGTTTTGGCGAAAATAACTCGACTTTCAGAGAGGCTTAAAAGAGAAGTTTAAGATGAGAGGTGCATGGGTAAGTAATTGTGATTGGGCAGGACACTTTTTAATACAGCATATAAGAAGTCCCCACTAAGATTCAACACAGCATCAATTTGCAAGTCACAAATAAATGAGTTAGTAATTACTATGACCATAGGGAAACCAACCAATCAAATATCCACCATAAGAGAGGCACAAAAAGGCAGCTGAGTAAAAAACATCAATGATGTTATCACACTTGGCCTCCTGTACCTTTGATTTAAAATCATCTTCATCTCTGATAACATGAGGATGGATAGAAGGGATCACAGTGAAAAATCTATTGCTGGCATCGATTATCAAGCTTTCTTTGATAGAAGGATCATGTGCATTGCTACTTAATAAATTCTGGATCTCTGTCAAAGCCTCAAAACCTGGAAAAGTAAAAAATGATAAATACAGGGCTCTTGGCACAAAGAAATACGAATCAAATTTCAGATCGTCAAGGTTTTTTACAGCATCAGAAATAGATCTGCTTCAGTATCAGAAAGCAAATGAAAAAGATTTTTAATAGGTAACTACCCTTTTGGATATTATTTTTGCTCAGTTTTCCAAGAGGCATTTCTGACATGTTAATCTCGAACTCCACCATAGCAGCTCTGCAAACCACAAGATCTGGTCTTTCACACATACAATTACCCAAAGAAAAAAAAGTCAAAAGTGAAAAGGAAAGTAGTGTATACCTGTATGTTTCAACATCAAAGAGCATCTTCATCAATTCCACCAGAGGAGGAGCTAATTTGCTGTCTGCATCACTCCTAGTTTTCTTTGTCACCTGTCTGTTTACTCCATAATCCTACAAATTTAGACATCAATAAGAACTAAGAACTAAGCAGGGAGCACTAAGAAGAATATGAGATTGGAAAACAAAATAAGCAAGTACAATATCCAATGGGAAGAATCTGCCAGGTTTCTTCTGAAAATCCTTTTTCTGTTCCCATGCTTCCCATGGATTACCAGTCTTCTCAAGGAATAAACGCTTAAATTCATGGATGGCATCTGATTTTGACATCTCTTCCAGTTTATTTCCTCCAATTTTCTCATTTCCAACTCGGCCCCATTTACGGAACACATAACACTCTAACCCTTTGTCATCTTGTATTATCTGAAGGATGTAGAAGCTTTACACAGGAAACAGATCAAAGTTAGAAGGGAGGAAAATATCTCATAAACAAAGTAGTGAATCTAAATCAATTCTTGCATTAGCTGGTCATATCAAACTTCAAAAGTCTAATTAGCACTAGACACAATTAAATGAGCGCAGGCCATATAGTCACTATCCTTCTTCAACACAAAGCTTATTGACCCTTCAAATCCAGTTCATCTTCAGGAATTAAGCAATAAATGTGGGCAAACTTTAAAAAAACCAATGGAGCAATATCACTCAAAACCAAGGAAAACTAAAGATATCAGCTGAAAATAAGGTTGTACCACAAAAAGACACGAGACATTATAGATAACCTGTTAACACCAGTTGATAAGTCAGACATGTTCAAAGTTGTGTTATAGATGCTTTTCCCATCCTCAAGGATGTGTCCAGTGTCTTGCATACCAGAAGCTTCATGCACAGCACTACGCCCTTTCACTTTGACTGTGACCATACTAGAAACCCCGCCCGAGGCTTCAACTTTATAAGAATCAAATGGAAGCTTCTTCTGTCTTTTAAAACAGTCAACCAGGTAATCCTCCCTGACGATTGGCAATTTCATCCTCCTGTCAAGCCAAACAATACCAAGTCAACTTATGATGAATAAAGAAGACATTTAGTAAGATCAGCAAATAGAAAGCATTTACCTTGCTTTCCTCATATCAGCATCTTCAGAAGACATTACACCACTCACAACAAAGCAGTTTGTATCTGCAATGTAACTCATTAAGCAGAATGACTAACAAGAAATGTCTTAAATCAACAGCAAGAGTCAGTCTCTTCATAGCAGGAATAATTATTTAATTCAAAAACAAAACCATGGAGCAAACACCTTTCTTGATCTTGGCATGAAGCTGCCCACCTGCTCCCTCGATTTTTCCTTTCCATTCTTTCTGAAGAATTAGTCCAAGTATAAAATGATCAAATTAGTGCATCAGCTACAACAATATTTGACAAATAATTTCACCAAACTATAGAATATATGCCATACCATGGATTCCTTGGGTAACCCAGAAACAGCAACTTTTAAATCTCCCAGACTTTCACTCTTTGAAGACTGAGACTGGCTGCTGGTAGCTAGACTTCCAGAAAGGTTGTTAGATGATGGTGGAGGAAGTATCCTAACTGGTTTATTACGCTTTTGTGATTTAAACCACTGCAAAGCAAGCAGTGAGTCAATTTACCATTAGCATAATAACTGCATGAAACAACTCACAATTGTATACCTTGATAAGGTATTGATTATCAGTTTCTTCAGGAATTTTCCACTTTCCTTTAAGACGTGCTGGTTCACGAGTTGAATATGAACATTTGCTCCATTCTGTCAGGTACCCACCGCACCTATACATACCTCCAGAAAAATGAAGAGAGCCAGAACACATCGGGCAGCCGCCAAGTGCTCCAAAAACCATCCCATCAGCACTATAAAGGAATTATGGCAGTAAAGATTGCATCAAAATTCCATGCAAGGGGAATCCGTGGTCTATAGTGATGTCATAATGACAATTACAAACTCATAATAACTCATAAATTTATTGAATATATCCATCAAGTGGTTTAACAGTCACAGTTATCATGTTAAGAACAAGCACTTCCATGTGTATTTAAATCCAAGCTTATTTATCAGGGCAATGAAAATTCCATGATCATTACTAGTGGGAAAAACATTAAGAAATTAGAGTATTGCAACAAGCTAACAACTGGACTTGCACAGAAAAGCCCATGACCTTTCACCATCTGTTGAACTAACAATCATTTCAGCAGTACGTGTCCCCAGGTTCAAACCCCAGCAGCACCAATAAAAACCTATCCAGGGATAGTATTAATCATCTCAAAACGTTAAAAGTTTATCCCTTTCAAGTCTTAGTAACATGGAAAAACATGTGCATTAGCATTCATGATAAAACACAAAACTTGTATATGGTTGCTAATGCAGAAATCACACATTCCATAACATGCATGCCTCAAATTGTTTTAAAAGATATTACCAACGGTCTCGCAAATCAAGTTCTGATCCATTAGAAATTTGGCTATTCGCTTCCAGCATTGCACGCAACTCTACTGTTGTCACGTGCTTTTTAAGGTCATCCTTTAGGGCCCACAATTCCTTGGATTGGGACTCGAGTTTGCTATCCAATTCACTATCATTCTTTGCAGATGCAGCCCTGCTAGTTGATACATGTGCTTCGGATTTGGCAACTTTTGACTTCTGATCACCACTTATATCTTTTTTACGTTTTGCTCCACCTTTGGAAGATGATTGTTGAAGTTCTTCATCCTCTTTTCCCTCATTTTTAATGCCTAAGAAGACAACAGCTATGAGAAAGAGACTGCATCCAGTGAAATGTGTATCTATATAAACACACAGCAGTCACGACAGCATTGCACAGTTAGTTCTATATTATACCAGTCTTAGCAGTAGAAGGAACCTTCTTAACCAGAGTATGAACCACCGCCTGATCTGGAGCTGCAAGGCTTTCCCATCCTGACAACTTATCCACTTGGACAGATGGGTGCAAATCCATGAAACAATTGGCATGATGCCATGCCAACCCTCTAGGTCCTTGTCCATCAGGCTTGGAGGAAATACGAACCTAGATTGATTTCATATTTTTAAAGATGAAATGTAAGCAGCTTAATCAATAGTCATGTTAGCATGATCTAGTTATTTTAAGAAAAGACTCAAAAGATCAAATAGTCTACCAAATTGAAGTTGTTATTATGTGAGATAGAATCAACACAAGAAAAGTGAAGATATACACAGCAAGACCTTTTCAGATCTCATGGTTTTATAAGATATTATTCTAACATCAAGAATTTGTCACATTAATAGTAACAACTTCCTAATATGGTGGCGACTTATATGCTCTTATAACACACACATTTGTTAATTCCAGCTCCTATTGTTGGACATTATCCGAGGTAGAAGGATGGCAGAACAAAAATTTGTCACGTACAACTTCCTAGTATTCAACAAAAATATATTTAATATCCCAGAGACCCACACATCAATTGAAATTGCCCAACATTTTGTAAAAAATTAAGATGGAAGGTTCTCAAGCACGCAGCTATTTTAATTGATAAGTCCAATTCTTGGTTCTAACCTTAGCTTATTTTAACCAAGAAATCAGACGCTGGCCAACTTCTCAAGAAGGAACAGGGCACAAAGAACAGATAGAGAGAAATCCAGCAAGACTCTTTCTTTTTTCCTCTCTTTTTGTTTTTTTAGCCAATAAAAGCAACGTGAGGCCTCATAAGAGAGAATCAAACACCACTAGTAAAACAAGTAAAAGGTATTGCAGTACATGCTATTAAGAACTAAAGGAGGCAAACGCATTCAGATCAGCCAGCCAAAAAAACACAAGTACTGATGCAGGAATTGCAAGATAAAATGTAAGTGAAAGCTCTGAAACCATCCTAAATCAAATACCTACACATCCATTATAATAATCTGCAGCCCCTCAGAATTGAAGTTCATAGAATAAACAATCATTCATTCCAATCATACCTTGCTGTACCAGCTATCAACTGATATCTGAATTTATTTGTATAAGGAGTTTTCATAGATATGTGGATTAGTTTATCAATCTTCTTGTGAAAAGAAGTAAAATCAGGAAAAAAAAAAATAATTTACCAAACCAGGAAACGTGTAAAGCTACCTCTCCTTTCATGATCTTTTCGCTGCAACTCTTGCAAGTTGCACGTGAAGTTTGTGAAAGTTCAATACCATATTCCATAGCCTTTGCAGCCTTTGCACTTGGAGGACCACTACCACTACCACCGTCATCACCACCACCACCTCCTTCCTCAACATATTTTCTAATCCTCTGCTGATCTTCCCATCGAAGTGATTCTATACCTTCAACATCATCAATGCTAATAGAAAGAAGATATACAGAAGTTTAATCATTGCATCCATCCATATTATCTCGGAAATAATTATTACCAGCGACAAAAACGCTTACAATTTTATCTGATTTGCCTTCTTCAATATGCAACTGGCATGGTTCCACATCTATTCAGAAAACAGATGCACATCACACTTCATTCTTTTAGGTTTATATTTTGGAAAAAAAAAAAAAAAACAGGCAAGATAAAGGATATAATTCAAAAGGGTCAACTCAGAAAGGAAAAAAAAAACAGGGAGAAAACTTACTTACATCTAAGAAATCGCAAACATAAACAACTATATGAGTCCTAAAATATGTGTCTATCTTTCTTTGATTGAGTATGAAAACCAAGAAACAGAAGTTACAACTCAAAGTTCAATCATTCTTTCCTGTAGTGGATTGTATATCGAACAGATAATAAAAATCAGGAGATAATTCCTGAGCAGCTACAGTTTCAAGAATGTGAACAAGACACCGGGGTCAATTACGAAGCCTGGTTCAAAGAATCGCATGCATTTTAAGGCATTAAAAAAAAAAAAGTGGATACAGTAAACCAAGGTATGGAATTGCGTATCGACGGTAACTAAGCCTCAACGTATAGACCTAAGCCTCGGCAGAAAACTGAACAATGAAGTGAAGGCCGGGGGAAGCAAGCGAGACCCGTAAATTGACACTTTTTTACACCTTTTTTTTGTCAAAAGAAAGAAAGCGTCGCAAAATGCAAAAAAGAAAAAGAAAAGACAGTGGGATAATGAAAGAGCGATGAAAAGGGGGGGAAGAATACAGGCATGAAACCGTCGAATTGTTTGGCCTGGACCATTTTGCCGAGCCTGAGAATCTCTTTGTCGATGATACTTTTGCAGGTCTTGCAGGAAGAACGAGCCGACTTGGCGTACTCCGCCTTCCATGCCTTCTGAGGGTTCGCCATTGCTCTCCTATCTGTAATCGATCAGAGTGAGTGAGTGAGTGTGTGTCTCAGTCTCTATATTTATATATCTGGGTGTTTGGTAGAGAAGAAAAAAGAGGAAAGAAATATCTGATGGATGGTGACGATGGCGTTTCTCTTGCGCGTTTTTGGGGTTTTACGCTGCTCTCCTTTACCAATCCTTTTTTCTTTTATCTTCTTAAGAAAATAATTTTGTTTATTCTGATAATGAATTTTTAATATATTCTCATATTTCTGATTATGTTATCTTTTTATTTATTTTTCAACCTAAAGTAATAATAGAAGATTATTTTTAACATATTTTGATGTTAAAAATACTTTTTACTTAAAATAAATTAAGTATTGTTTAAATAACGATAGGTTTTTATATTTTAAAATAGATGTTTAATAAGTTTTTATATGTAATTCACAACGTAAATTACATATCACAATTTTAGTTAAATATTTTATAAAAAAAAACTACATATAATAATACCATGAGATAAACATGGATTTGGCATAAGATTGCCCTTTTTTCTGGATTTATTTCATTCAAAAAGTCATTAAACTGCTGATATCAGTGTTTATGAATAATAAATTATAAATTAAATTATCAAATCAGAAAAATTTGATAATATCATATAGTTTTATACCGATTAAACTCACAATTTAGAAATAAATAGACTTAAACTGCTGATATCTGCTGTGATATCATCAGATAAACATGTATTATTACAATTTAAGATTTATTTTTAATATATTTATCTGTCATGTATTGAGTAAAATACATAAAATAATAAATTATGTATTTGTCTTGTATTTTTGAATTATTAAAAGGAGAATATTTTGATTTAAAAATTAAATTTAAAGTATAATTAATATGTGTAAATTTCTTAATTT
>Ga0325414_1004493_pt1 | contig 14622 bp, 8 predicted proteins | sample PopdelMetagenome_8_FD_206183 | JGI IMG/M metagenome (GOLD analysis project Ga0325414, IMG submission 206183) | Populus deltoides microbial communities from Bellville, Georgia, United States - Leaf-PdKOR-R3 | ecosystem: Host-associated > Plants > Phyllosphere > Phylloplane/Leaf | place: USA...
TCTTACACCATTAGTGTACCCTTTTCACCTTGACATAATTAACTTAGCTACACATAATGAAAGAAAGAAACATAAATAAACAAGATAAGAACATAAATGAGAAAGAAGTTAACTAAGTAAAGAAAAGGAAATGAAAGGCATAAACAAAAGATTAATATAAACAAAACTTAAGTATTACAAAAGAGAGAGTAAGAGCATGATCTTGATCTGAACACCAAGATGCCTAAATACATGGCAAATGCCTCCTTTTATAGGCTAAAATTTGGAACTATTGATTTGTTGACTAATTGATGAGTGGGTGGCCACATCTTGACTTGGTGACAATCCTTATCTTCTTGTCTGCCAAAAACATCATTGATAACATCAGAATTTGAACAGATTCTCCCTTGAAGGTTCTAGACAATTGTCTCAGCTTTCTAGGAAAAAAAAGATGAGGTCATTTGGACTTTTAGAACTCGAGATATGGGCTAAATACTGAACAGTATCTGGGTTGCAGGACAGATTCGGACTTCTACGTTGTTGCTACAATTTGGACTTGAAAACGGCCTTTTTAAATCTTTAGCTCCATATGAAAGTTGTAGACCTATGTCTTATCTTTCCATCCATATAAAATGGACCTAAATACAAGATCTATAGCTCCAGATATGACCCAATTACCGAACAGTGTTTCAGTTTGGACTGCACCAGCATCTCTTTTCTAAGTTTGGCCATCTCTTTGTCCTTTAAATTTCAGTACTTCATTTAATCAATCAATTCTTTTATTTATGTGATAGGCCTGCATTTAAGATAAATATTTACCATAAATTAAAGATATCTTATATAATTAGATATGTTATTATAAAACATGCTTTAGTTAAGGAGTTATTGATACTTCAAGTGCAAAATGATGATATAAAACCTTGATAAAAATGCACTTTTAAGTACTAATCACCCCGAACATCACTACTAACCAGGCCATACCCCTACATAGCCAAAGCCAGGATTTAACTTTTGACCACAAGAGGGATGTCCAACTGCAAGCAAAGAAGAGGTGACTATGGCTTTCCTCATGATTTGGACAGAATACATAGCTAGCATCAGTATCAATAAAGTGCAGCCTGTCTCTTGTTCTCAACCTCTTAAGCAAAGCAAACCTAGGGATGAAACTATGCCTTAGTAAACACCAAGGTTCCCAAACAACCTTAACCCATGACACTGGGGATCATTTGAATCTCAAGAGCTCATAAGCATGACCCGAGAAAGGCTCAGAAATATTGTCCCAACTTTGCATCATAAAGATCACTTCTAATTGACCCCCACAATCTGCAAGGAGCTGATCTCGAAGAGTAAGAAGGGACTTTTATAGGGGGAGAGGAGGTTCTTTATAAAGGGACTAACCAGATGGAACTATCCTGCAAGTAAAAATGGTGCACCCATCTAATCCAAATCAAGTTAGTTTTTAAATGGATATTCCATAGTTGCTTTGCAATGAAACAAAGGTTCCTTACCTTGATGTCATAGAGCCCTAGGCCTCCTTTTTCCTTTGGCAAACAAATGTGCTTCCAGGCTACTAAGGCAGACTTGGTTCTGGCTATGTTACCAATCCATAAGAAGTTCTTGCAAATGCATGTAATTTGGTTGATGACAGTATTGGGCATGGGGAAAATGTTGAGCCAAAATTGCACCATGCCAAAGAGAACTTGTATAGCATAGGATAATTTATTGCCCATCCAGCCTTGTATAGCAGATTCAAGTTCATGCAAGAGAGGGGAAACTGGCTAGCAATGAGCCTATGAGGACTGAGAGGAACACCAAGGTATTTGAAGGGGAAGCTGCATTAAGAAAAATAAGAATCTTGGAGGATACCCTCCTTAATACTGTCTCCAACTCCACCAAAATATATGAAAGACTTCCCTGTATTGATATGTAATCCGGAGGACTGGCCAAAGACATGCAGCTGCTCCAGAAGGATCTGAACATAAGATTTGTCCCTCTGACATAATAGAAGAATGTCATCAATAAAAGCAAGGTGACATATATTCTGAAAAGCACACTCGGGTGATAATGGAAGCCTGGTTATTGAGATGCTATTTTCAGCATACATTAGAGATATTTCATGCAAATGAGAAAAAGATAGGGAAAGAGAGGATCACCATGCCGAACTCTACACCTCCCAGGAAAAAACCCCTTAAAGGTTGCCATTGATAGCAACAGAGAAGGAAGAAGTTTCCACACATAACATTACAAATGAACAAAACGGTGGGGGAAACCTAGAAGATGAAGAAGCTCTATGAGAAAGACTCATTGCACCGAATCAAAGGCTTTCTTGAAATCTATTTTATAAGGCACTGGGAAGAGGTTCTCTTCCTGCCATAATGCTTGAGGAACTCCTGGGCCAGTTTAATGTTATAGATCATATTCCTCCCTCTAAGGAAAGCATTCGAAGCCAAACCAATAATGTCTTCTAGGGCACGACACAATCTACCGGCTAGAATCTTGGATATCACTTTATAAATCACATTGCAAAATGAAATTGGGCTAAAATCATTGGTTGAGTTGACATTAGCAGATTTTGGAACCAGAGCAATAATAGAATGATTAATCTGCTTGAGGATTTGGCCAAAAGAAAAGAAATCCTAAACTGTTGCATAAAAATCAGTTCCAATTATGTCCCAAGATTTCTTGAAAAAAAGAGATGAAGTTTTAGTTTGCTAGCTTGGTTCTACAAGATCCAACTTGCCAACTCTAGCTAACATCGCCGAGGCACACATAAACATACATGCTTCCTTGCTGACCATGCCAATTTAGGTTTAGAGCGAACTTCACATTGCATGCCCTTTTTAAGCGAAAAGAAAGATGTTGTCTGGGCATGACAATACATGTAGATAAACCTACTTTGCAATCCCTCATAAAAAACATGTAATTTTTTTTTATCTTCACTTCTATTTACTTTCATTTTAGTTGATTCTGATCTAGCGTTGCATTGGTTTATAGACTACACACATTAACACCCTCTTGACCTATTACCTTTCTCTTTTAATGATCGCTTTTGTATGTTCATCATTCCTGATATTTATTGTTTCTTTTCACACGATGCAAAAATGACATGACACCACTTTGCTACTATACAAACTTATTAGTGCAGTTTCAAACAACATCCCAATCAAGAAGGATGTGTCTAGATCCTAGATAATACGAACCTCATGATTACGTGGTAACACAACCCACAATCAACATTAAAATCTAATCTTAGAAAGCTAAAAGAAATCTGATAGGAATGTGACACAATAGAAACCTATCCCAAGACACTAACACTATTAGAATGACACCACAAAGCCAGTTAATCTTCAATAAGTCAGATTCAGTTCATTCAAAAACCAAAGAATGCAAGAATCTCTCACACGTTAAACTGAAAAGTTCTAAAATTTAGACGTTACATGTGTTTAAATAGTTCTGAGAAATTTACCCTTATGGGCTGAATTGATCTATTTACAAAAATTGACTCAAAACCTTTACTAGTAAGCTTAAACCTTGATCCAAACAAGCCTTGAATCTTAACTAAAAACCAAAGTATTAATTTAGCTCAAACATAGAAATAATACTGAAAACAACAAGTGATAATAGCTTGTTGACGTTGCATATAATAAAAAGAAAAACAAGATAAAATATCTTGATTTCCTAGCTTAAAAAACTATTGGTTGAGATCCACCTTCCTAGATACTCTAGGATTTCATAACCAACTTTTAAAGTCCTTTTGATGCTAGGATATCTGATTTGAATAAGAATTTATCTGTTGAAATCTTCTTTCTTTGGAGGACTAGGATTTCCCTTAAGAACATGAAAAACTTTCTTAGAAATTAATTCCCCTTGTAGTCGCCCATCACTCTCTTTCCTTGACTAGGAGAATCAAATCTTTAACATTAAATTATCCTTCCAAATCTAGGATTCAGATCTGATAGCCCCCTTTGGTTTCCTTGCATGACTAGGAAACTTCCCCCTTGTTGCTAAATATTCTTCCAAATAATAGAGATGATAATGAAAGGATTTTTCTTTCAATTTTAGGAGAATAATTTTCTGATCCTTGTAAGAAAAGGATCCCACATCTTTATTAGCCCAAAGCTAATTTTGTACCCTATGTGGCGCAAACTCATACTCATTAATATAACTCAAATCAGACCTGATACAAGCTCCCAACAAGCCTATCTTGTTGCCCAAATTAGACCCATACATGGGCTGACCTGATTTGGCCTAATAAGTCATCAAAGAGATTGGATCGAACCCATCATCATGCACAAACCAAGGTTGAATAAAATTATCCCATGCCAAAAACCATCATGGCTGAATGGAATGTTGTGGAGGAGTGCCGACGCAACGTCGTTTGGTGACGGCGGAGGCTTTTGTCGTGCCTCTTGTGTGAGGTGTTATGTGTTGGAAATAGGTTTTGGATTTAATCATAAAATTATAATTAATGTTCAGGAGTCGTCACCTAGTATTATGGTCACTAGGAACCTATGGTCTGGGAGAGTCTGAGTAAGGGACTGGTTGTGCAAGGGAAAGACACATCACCCCTAGTGCACCCTACCTAAGGTAAGCTGCATTGTTGTTTGATTGTTATTCTGTGTTAGGTTTCTATTCGTTGGTCTTTTCTAAGGTTCAAGGTAGATCTCTCTTAATGAGAAAGTCCCTACCATATCGGGTTAAATCTTAACCATTCTAAAGTCTGAATTTTAGCATCGCATTTTTACACCTTGTATCTTTAATACCTGAGGGTATTTTATCGTGTAATTTTACACCCCGCAAATATTAAAGTCTACATATGGACCCTAGAAAAAAAAAGGTTGGAAAAAGGTTTTTGATATTTTGGCCAAATCCTAATGGATAATCATAAACTGGTTATGATACCCATTTTGCATTTTAAAATGTGAAAAATATGCAATATTTGTTTTTGTGAAGATATGCTTGGAAAAGTTTTAGTATTTGGCCGTATGCATGAAAACAAAATATTTTTTTTGTTTTTTTAGAAAAGAGAAATTAATTTAAAATATTTTGAGATTTTTTGGAAATATTTTGAATTTGTTTTGAAATATTTCAGAGAAAACCAGGTATTTTAATACAAGATTTGTATTTTACAGTGTAAATATATAACCCGATATTATGCCAAATGGATAGAAAAATATTTGAAAAATCATAATTTTTTAAAAATGATTTTATGTCCTTGCAACCAAGAAAACGAGCTTAGCCATACATATCTATGGAACAACTACTCTTAAAGATAGAAGAAAGCATTATTTCTAGTTTGTAAAGAGGAGAGTTTGTGTTTCTTCACTTCTGGCTGCTGCCTCCTTTTTGCCCTCTTTCCCTTCTCTCTTTCTTTTTATATGTTAAGAAACCCTAGTCCCTATTTTACAAAATAGTCCTCCCTTGATTTGACAGTTTACATTTAAGTACTTCAATAACAGTTTGTATTAAATCTTCAAGCTTTGACTTAGAGGAATAAATTGCTGAAATAAAAACAGGGACGCCGTTTAGATGCTTCGAAATGTAATTTGGACATGTTCCTTCATGAAACCTATTCGCTGATAGAATTCAGCTGTCATCTTTGGAAACTCATGTATCCCTCATATGACATTCTAGTTTGCTGAAATTTTAAGTTTTTATAGTACTGTTAGTCAGGAATCCAATAAAATTGAGTTTGCATCAATTGAACTTCTGTAACTCCAGATATTCAAATCGGAATGGCTGAAGGTCAATACTGGCAGATTGCGAGATTTGACTTTGAAAGCTACGATTTCCATGATCTTCCTTGTTTTATTTTCTTGCCTTAGATGTCCAGAGAGGTATGAATGTTAGCGTTTTAGTGCCACTGGAATCACTTCATTTCGACCTCTAGAACTCACGCTTTGCACAAAACATCGATTAAAAGTCAAATCTACCAGTTACCTCTAATTTACTCCTTTTTGCATCTTTCATCCAAAAATACCTTCAAAACATGAAACAAAGAATTCCAAGGTATTTTATAGATATAACATAGGCAAAACATTAGTTAAATGTGGGTGAAACTATCGAATAATATGGTTGCATCAGACAGCAATACTAATTTTTCAAATCAGATTTCTCCTAGTTTATATGGGACTTCTTAGCCTTTGGGTTATTATTAGTTATTTGGGTCAATTGTAACTGGGCTTCATATAAATCCAGCTAAGGGGTATAAATAAAGGCAATACCAAACATGTAAGGTTACGTAATTTTCAGATCAATAAACTTCTTTTCCGCACTTCTTGTGTGTTGGTGGGATAATCTTCTTTTCTTGGTTCTCTAAAGGACTGAAAAATAACTTATCAAAGAACAACTGTCTACGTGGCATCATCCTTATACTTCTTATTCGCGAATCAATATTCATTGGGTGGGGGTTTCCATTTCCCATAGTGCTGGTGCCTAGGTACAAGTTATTTTTGTGTCACCCTCCTATCAAACCTGATTTACTTGTCTTTCAAGGAATTGGTGTTTTTGCGTATAGGTTGCGTGACCATTTGATCACAAGGTTCGCATCACTTAGCATTATTAGTTTGTGTGGCTTTTGCCTCAATCCATTTGGACACATAATCAACAGCAAGAAGGATATAAAGATTACCAAAAGAAGAAGGAAATGGACCCATAAAATCAATACCCCAAACATAAAAATTTAACTTACAAGAAAATTCCTTAAAGGCATTTAATTCTTATGAGTGATATTACCTACTCTTTGGCATTTTTCACATGATTTGCAAAAATGATATGCATCCTTAAAAATAGAAGGCCAATAAAAACCACTTTCAAGTACCTTGTGGGCCGTTCTTTTTGCTCCAAAATGCCCACCACAAGAATGAGAATGACAAAAACTGAGAATGAAATGAAATTCATCTTGTGACACACATATCCTAACTACTTGATCTACACAAAATTTCCACAGATGGGGGTATCCCAAAAATACTATTTAGCATCAACTCGTAACTTATTTTTTTGGGATGTAGACAAACCTAAAGGGAATTCTTTGGTGACTAAATAGTTCACCAAATCAGCATACCATGGTCTTATAAAGGAATGTAACATATACAACTGCTAATCAGGGAATGTCCCTTTTATTGTTTCGATTTGTATATCCTCGGTCCTCAGTCGGCTCAAGTGATCAGCCACATGGTTTTCAATATCTTTTTTGTCTTTGATCTCAAGATCAAATTCTTGTAAAAGCAAGATCCACCTAATCAATCTTGGTTTGGACTCATTTTTCTTCAAAATATACTTCAAAGCTGCATGATCAGTAAAAACAACGACTTTTGTACCAAGTAAGTATAATCTGAATTTTTCTAAAGTAAACACCACTACAAAAGGTTCCTTTTAAGTTGTATGGTAATTGTATTGTGTTCCATCCAATATGCGGGGAGCATAGGCTATCATGCAAATTCTTACTAATTCTTTACCTAAGGACAGCCCCTACTGCATAGTCACTTGCATCACACATTATCTCAAAAAGCTCATCCTAGTTTGGTGGTTAGATGATAGGGGCAGATGTGACAGGCCTCTTAAGCTCATCATAGGCATCTTTACATGCTTAATCAAACACAAAATCCATTTTTTTGGCTAATATTTTGAACAAAGGTGCTGTAATCTTCGAGAAATCTTTGATAAAGTGTCGATATAAACATGCATTGCCCAAAAAAGAACGAACTTCCCTCACGCATGAGGGGTAAGGCAATGATGAAACAACGTCTATTTTAGTTTTATCAACCTCTAATCCACGTGAAGACATAACATACCCAAGAAATATTCCTTGTTCTACCATAAAATAACACTTTTCATAGTTCAAGACAAGGTTAATTTCAATGCATCTTTTCAAAACCAAAGATAAATTTTCTAAACACTTATCAAAAGAATCATCATACACCATGAAATCATCCATGAAAACCTCAATTATTCTTTCAACATAGTCAGAAATTTTAACCAGTAGGAAAACATGTTAGGAGACTCCACATGAAATTTCAACCCGATCCAACGATCGGATTAAGAATTATGATTGTTACCTTAAAACTGGATAGTTGCACATTTTACATCAAAATCCGAATTTGACCTTGCCTGGATCGTATCAGTTTCTGAAGGATAATGTCATCTACCACATTGTCATTATATCATCATTAACATAATAAGTGGTTGGTAAATACTGTCAAGACATAGATGTCGCTGAGGACTTAACCCAACAAAGAATGTGGTATGTGTCAAATTTTGCTATTATATATTTTGGTTTTTGGATTGCATCGCATTGAAACATGTCTTTTTAGTCTCTTTGTTGTTTTGAAATCAAAAGATATTTATGCGAAAATAATAACTTGACATTATATTGTTATCCACGATTGGATAAATATAATTGTATAATGATTGGAACTACAAGGTGTGTTATGCAAGATGCTAAGAGGCAATCCTTACCTTTATGAAACTTATAAAACTGACCCTTATGATTGACTCCATGGCTTTATTCAAAACATTTTAGCCACATCAATTTTGAAAAATCCTTTTTGCCAAAATAATCCTAAAAATTGAATTTGTTTTTTGGTTTCATAAATAATTTGATGTTTTCTTAAAATAGTGTTTATACTCCTTTTTATAAGGTGGGAAACAAATCATTCAAGTAATTCCTATTTTGAGGTGACCAAACAATTTTGAACTAAGAAACTAAAAATGAAAATGCAAAAAAAAACTGCACCCCATGTCTCTTAGTCCATATCTTAGTTGTATGTATAAATCACATGTAGTTTGATTTGTTAGTCATGATTCATAAAAAGAATCACACTGAACAAGGACAAGATTTACGGTTCTAACCACTTGTGTTTGAAATGATGAAAGACCATCTTAACTATCTCTTTACATTCTAAAATATATCTATTGTGATCCTCATTTGAGCTTGAATATGTTTTTCTTTGTAAAAACTCTAGCTATGATCACACCTCACAATAGGAGGCAAATGAAAATTCCAACAATCAAAGGTTGATCCTAATTGGGATCACATCCCATATTTGAGGGGGAGGGGGGGCGGAGAAACAAAATTCAAAGATCAAAGACCAAGAAGATATTGTGGAATATCAAAAAAAGCCTGAGAAATCCAAATGTTGGGGGGCATGCCTAAATGAAAAACAAAATGACCAAGTGAAGGTCAAAACAAATGAGGATGCCCCAATATAAAGCAAGCAAAATAGGCAAATCAACTAAATATGAAAGAAAAGAAGATTGAAAGCTATAGTGATCCTAAGTTTTTAGAACCTTAAGACACTCTTTTAGTCTATAAATTCCCTTTTTTCATAACCAGTAGCAATAGCTTGAGAAATCCAGATGTTGGGGTGCATGCCTAAATGAAAAACAAAATGACCAAGTGAAGGTCAAAACAAATGAGGATGCCCCAATATAAAGTAAGCAAAATAGGCAAATCAACTAAATATGAAAGAAAAGAAGATTGAAAGCTATAATGGCAGTGATCCTAAGTTTTTAGAACTTTAAGACACTCTTTTAGTCTATAAATTCCTTTTTTTCATAACCAGTAGCAATAGCCTACCTACATTATGTGCTTTTTAAAAGCCATTTCTAATCCAACAAGAAGGCAAACTGAACCAATAAATGTCGTTCTCAAAATGCGAAAGAACTTTTTCACAAGAATCATGACATTGAGAATAAAACTACTCATTATTATTCATATTGATAAAATAAGTACTAAAAAAAAAACAAGTGTTTTTCAATAAAATCTCGAGTTTTTACTCAAGCATTCTAGCCTTGAAACCTATAAAAGCAGAAGGTCACCTCATCTTGTACCTTCACTAGATCAAATCATCTTTTTCCTAAGAGAGATTAAACCTCTGGGGGGCAGTGCAGTGGATCATAAGAGAGATAACAAACAATCTCTAGATCAGTTAGGGGGCAAACGAACACAAATCAAATGATGATGATAAATGCCTTTTGATGATAAGCATAAGAATGAGAACAACTAGATTAGATGAGGTTAATGTTGCTCAATAATAGTCTATGATTTAATGAACTCCATCAGTGGTTAAGAGTAATGCTACATTTAGGGGGTATCTTCATGTTTGAAAATCCAGTTTACCCTTTGATGGATGATTATGATATCTGAAAAATATCATCACATGAATACATTAGTTGTGGGCAATTTGCAATAGTCATTGACAACAAAGAATTTGATAAGCTCCTTTAGAAAGTGAGAGTAATGGAGTGTCGTTTCTCTATCAAAGTGAGTGGGCAATGGTGCAAGAAAGACTATGATACCCGAAAAAAATTATCACATGAATGCATCTGTTGAGGGCAATTTGCAATAATCATCGAAGATATCTGATTTGATAAACTCCTTTAGAAAATGAGAGCAATGGAGTGCCACTTTTCCATTAAAATAAGTAGGCAATGGTGTGAGAATATCATAAATCAGGGTGCATCATCTAACCAGGGAGTAACATTATGACTAAAAAAATTTGTCATTTCTCAAAGATTTGTTAACTGAGTAAAGCTTCATGCATCACTTAAAAGTCCAGGTTATGCAACAAATAAGTAATAGAGTAATGGATACATTAGTTATGGGCAATTCACAATAGTCATTGACAACAAAGGATTTGATGATCTCCTTTAAAAAGTGAGAGTAATGGACTGTCGCTTCTTTATCAAAGTGAATGGACAATGGTGCAAGAATGGCTATGATACCCGAAAAATATTATCACATGAATGCATCTATTGAGAGCAATTTACAATAATCATTGACAATAGATGATTTAATGAACTCCTTCAGAAAATAAAAGTAATGTAGTGCCACTTCTCCATTAAAATGAGCAGGCAATGGTGCGAGAATATCATAAATCGGGTGCATCATCCGACCAAGGGGAAACAACATGGCTAAAAGGTTTGTCATTTCTCAAAGACTTGTTAACTGTGTAAAGCTTTATGCATTACTTAAAAGTCAAGGTTATGCAACAAATAAGTAATTAAACATAATTGATCACGTGGACATAACCCAAACGGGCTGATGCAATAAAGAGGCAATCAAACACATTGATCACATGGGCAAACCTAAGTGGGCTAAAGATTTAAGCTGAGCAACTAAGGGGTCAGATCGGTAGCAACAAACCTTTCCACCAATCAAAGGATGATTTGCAAGAAAGAGGGGCCTTATGTTTTAAATCAGGTAAAGATGCATGCATGTCATATAATCCCAAATTATTGCATAATATTTTTGTAAGAATTGCATAAGAAATAATCCTAATTGAAGTTAATTGAAGACTAGTAAGACTCTAATAAGAAAAGAAGCAAGGTTCTGAGCCAATCAAGGCTCCTAATAGATAACAAGAAGTCTAGCATTGAAAAAATCGGGAAAGGAAATCTCCATTTAACCTTGTTATCAAGAAATCAACTTTGCATTTAGGAAGTCTCACTCTGCCATCAAGAAGTTTTAGACTCAACCATGTAATTAAGACATCTCTAGCAAAAACCTTTCTCGATGTAAGTCGTTTTTCACCTGAGCATGACAATAAGATCATTTTGAAAAATATTTATATTTTCCACTTAGGCAAGTCGCCCATTACAATAAGGTCATTTTGAAAAATCTTTGTATTTTTCCACATGTGTAGGTCGCCCATTACAATGAGATCATTTCGAAAAATCTTTGTATTTTTAACCTAAGCAGGTTGCCCATTACAATGAAACCATTTAAAAAAATCTTTATATTATCCCACTTGGGAAAGTCACCCATTACAATGAGACCATTTTAAAAAATCTTTATATTTTTCACCTAGGCAAGTTGTCCATTACAATGAAACCATTTAATAAAATCTTTGTATTTTCCCACTTGAGTAGGTCATCCATTACAATGAGACCATTTTGAAAAATCTGAGTTGATGCGAACCTCGTGATCACATGGTCACACAACCCACATGCAAAGACACCAATTCGCGGAAAGCCAAGTAAATTAGGTTTGATAGGAGTGTGATATAAAGATAACTTGTACCTAGGCACCAACACTATTGAAAACAGAGATCCCCACTCAACGAATATTGATTCGCGAACGAGAAGTATAAGGATGACGCCACAAAGATAGTTGTTCTTCGATAAGTCATATTTCAGTTCTTTAGAGAACCATGGAAGGGAGATTATCTCACCAACACACACACAAACAAAGTGCAACAAACAAGAAGTTTTATTAATCTGAATTGTCTAACTTACATGTCTGGTTATGCCTTTATTTATACTAACTCTAAACTTAAATAAACCCTAATGGACCCCCCTTAGGTGGACTTATATTAAGCCCACTTACAATTGACCCAAAAAAATGTATTAATAACCTAAAGACTAAGAAGAAAATAATAAAAATCTGAAATTTATCATTCTAAATATGTTAGAATCAGATTTGTCACCATGAAGAAGTCCCAAATAGACTAAGAAATCTTATCTGAAGGTAGAATTTATTTTGAAGTCTTCTTTTCTTTTTCTAGCTAGGATGAAGAAGGAATCCTTCTAAGAAAAGGATTCTGAAATAATTATAAATTCTTGCCACACTTGAAAACTATATTGTAACCCATTAAAGATTTTTGTAGAATTAGTAGATTTCTAAAATAAGCTGCCACATCCTTTTAGAAAAAGAATCCTAGCCAAATAGAAAGTCCACAAGTCAAAAGGAAGTAAATAACAAAATTTGTACAGCCTCTGTTGACCCGTATTGCGATGCCTTCTCAAACTCTAATTGGCCTGAAATTTTAACCCAACGTAGGATAACATGACAGGAGACTCCATGTAAACTTTCAGTCCAATCCAACGGTTGGATTAAGAAATATGACTGTTGTCGTAAAATTAGATAGATGCACTTTTTACGTCAAAATCCGAATTTGACCTTTCCTGGATCGTATCATGTGTTTTTCACTTGGGCTTGCTTGAGAAATTTGACCATTTAAAAAAAATCCTTGAATGCCCATTACAATGAGAGCATTTAGAAAAATCTTTATATTCTTTACCTAGGCAGGTCGTCCATAACAATTTGACCATTTAAAAAATCTTTGAATGTTACCAATAGACAAGTTACCCAGTACAACTATACCATTTCAAAAACTCTTGTTTTTTCACAAAGATCATCTTTTTCTTTACAATTCTATTTTTTTTTTATAAAATGCCTTTAAGCCTTATCTCTTTCTTTTTGAGTGCGTCTTCGAGCTCTCATCTCCCAAATAGAACGTCTTTTAGCTCTCCATGTCTTTTCTTGTTAAGTGTGCCTTTGAACCCTCATCTCCTAGATAACGTGTCTTTGAGTCCTCATCTCCTATATAGTGTGTCTTTGAGCCTTATCTCTTTTCTTTTGAGCGCGTCTTTGAGCCCTTATCTTTCAGATAGTGCACTTTTAAACCCTATCTCTTTCCTTGTTGAGTGCGTCTTTGAGCCCTCATCTTCTAGATAGTGCGCCTTTGAGCCCTATCTTTTTTCTTTTAAATGTGTCTTTGAGCTTTCATCTCCTAGATAGTGCGTCTTTGAGCCTTATCTTTTTTCTTTTAAGTGCATCTTTGAGCTTTCATCTCCTAGATAATACACCTTTGAGCCCTATCTCTTTTCTTTATTGAGTGTGTTTTTAAACCTTCATCTTTCTAGATAGTGCACCTTTGAGACCTATCTCTTTTCTTTTAAGTGCATCTTGGAGCCCTCATCTCCTAGATAGTACGCCTTCGAGCCCTATCACTTTTCCTTTTGAGTGCGCTTTCAAGCCCTTATCTTCTAAATAATGTGTCTTTGAGCCTTCGTCTCCTAGATAAATGCACTTTCTAGCCCTATCTTTTTCCTTTCGTGTTTACTTTTTAGCTCTCGCATACCGGATATTGCACTTTCTAACCCTATCCATTTTCTTTTGAGTGCCATTTCCAGGCCTCAACCATCCGAGTGCACTTCCTAGCTCTCACAACTAGTCTGCAAGCCTTATGTATCCATTTTGAGTGCGCATTTGAGCTATCATCTCCTAGATACTATGCCTTTTAGCCCTTTCTCTTTCCTTTGGTGTGCGATTTCTAGACCTCACTTGCTAGATATTGTGCTTTCTAGCCTCATCCATTTTTTTTAGTGCACTTTCGAACCCTTAACCATCAGATAGTGCATTTTCTAGCCCTATCTTTTTTTCTTTGAGTGAGCTTTCAAGCCCCCACTACTAAAAACTCTTGTTAAAGATTCGTCAATCTTTCATGTATCTGTGAATATCTCAAAATTTTGGAAGATTAGCCACTTATTGATTTGGTAAATCCACAGCTTTTTATCTTTTTTTTTTCTTTATAAGCTTACTATCTAAAGTTTTTTTTCTTTAAAAAAAAAACCTTATCTCCCCCACTCACACAAGGAAAAGAGCTCCCAATAATAAAAACTTTAAGAAAAATTAAAAAAACACCAAATTCTCTTCCCCATTCACAAAAAAAAACCCTAAATTTATTTTGTTACTCCATATTTGTCAGCCACCACACAAGAAAAGGCACATTTACAACCCTCATCTCCACGGCTAAAAACAATGACCAAACCCAGCCTTTTTCATGCCTATTGTCACCATTACTGGTAACCTCCCTTCAAAACCTACAACAACATCTCACTATCACTATCATAAAACCA
>Ga0325414_1004496_pt1 | contig 14621 bp, 16 predicted proteins | sample PopdelMetagenome_8_FD_206183 | JGI IMG/M metagenome (GOLD analysis project Ga0325414, IMG submission 206183) | Populus deltoides microbial communities from Bellville, Georgia, United States - Leaf-PdKOR-R3 | ecosystem: Host-associated > Plants > Phyllosphere > Phylloplane/Leaf | place: USA...
AGGCTTCATGCAAATTTTTAGAATTTTTTAATAATTCAATCAAGAATTATAAATTTTTTTACATCAAATTAGTCAAAAAATATTGATAAAATCTTGACCTGGGCCACAGCCCACCCAAACCTTTAACATGTCTCTCTGCCCTTATTTGTATGTACAGTTATGTCATGGAAAAATCCAATTTTTTAAGTTTTTTTTAAAAAATTCACGTCTAAGAAATATTTTAACATTATCATTAAATCTAAAAATATATTATTTTAAAAAAAATAATAAAAATAATTTTTTCTATCAACGTATCTCTTGTTTATCTTAGCCAATAAACTTTTTTTAACTGGAAGTATTGTTTGTGTTTTTTTAATATCAAAATAATATGTTCATATTTATGTAATTCAAAGCTTAAAAAGTCATAAATACAATAAAATCATGCTTTATACTTGTTTAAATATTTTAATAATGAAAAACCAATTTCAATCGGATTCTCATAAACAATATATTATTAATTTTATTATTTTCAAATCAAATACATAATTATTAAAAAGATCATTATTAAAATTCAAATAAAAATTTATAATAGTATTTAAAAAAACATGTAAACTCTAAAGTGTGTGAATCCGGTAAAACAATTTGGGATTGTCCATAAAAAACGAGGCAAAAAAACAAAAACAACAACAAAAGGCCTAGCCCACACGTGCTTAAAAGGTCAAGGGTGAGTGGGCTTGTTTTATTTTTTTCATCATTCACCCCTTATTTTTTTAGAAGAAAAAAAAGTGATAAACAACATGTTATATGTTATACTTCATGAAAAAATAGCGCTTCACGAACGAACCCGCAACCCTATACTTGTCACATGCATTAACCAACTAAGCTAAGACTTGAATTTATCTTAAGAAAATTAAAAATATATTACGATTTATTGTTTATATAAATACTAAATTACCATAAAAAATTCTAGTTAATGTTATAGGTTAAATTTTCAAAATAATATAAATTAAAAATAATGGATTATTGGAAAGCACTGATAGCAGGTGATGCATTTTTTTCCAGTTATATGTGACATAATTAGATGTCAAGTGTCTAAAGGCTACAATGAAAGCACCTGCCATGGACATTTGTCACAGGGTCAGATTTTTCATAAAATTTATCCAACCCTGCACGACAATCTAGTTCCCTTACTAGACTTATCATTTCTCATAACTTCACTTGAGAGTCTTTCCCCTCAACCTCTTGTTGATTATAGATAAACAAACACAACACAAGTAATAAAACAAAATACAAAAGCATAAGTAATGAGCATGAATCCGCTACTTATATGCACTGATACACATCGTTGTCGAATCTGCCACTGCCCATGCACACTACCATTGTTTGTGCATGCTACTGTAACTCAAGTAGTGTTTACATTGGCATGCCCTCATGCCTAAGACCGTGACAAACCACCCCCATTTGAAGAGTCTGACGTTGTCGTCGGAACATAAGTGAGGTACCCTTGCACAAGTTCTTTAAATTGCCACAAGTCAATGTCTCTTTCCCATGAAACCTCTTATCTGTTCTCCCATTTTACCAAGAATTATGTTATTTGATTATTATTTTTGTTCAAGTCTTTGGTGGTCCAGAATTTTGATAATCTAATTGTCAAACTATTTATGGATCATAGGAGGAGCCTTCTTTGACTTACTCTTCTTCGGATCCTCTTGGTCATCGTGAAACGACTTGAAATAACTCATATGAAATGTAAGGTGAAGCTTTAGTGTCTCTGACAGCTTCAATATATAGGCAACAATCCTTATTTTTTCTTTTATCTCAAATGGCTCATCATGCCTGAACACCAGTCCTTAATGCTGATTTTTCCCAACTATCCTTTTCCAAATCTAAGGAGTCAATTTTAATAACACGCTGTTAACTTCCACAAACTCCAATAGTCTTCATTTCAGATTTGCATATTTTTTCATACATTTGCCTACCTTACGCAATTTGTCTTGAGCATATTCAAATAGCTTTTGCCTTTCCTTAGCAAACTTATACGCATCAGGATTAATTCCTCCCACTAACTTATGTACCGCTATCTTAGTTGGGGTTTAAGGCTGCAACCCCAGCACCAATTCAAACGGACTTACATTCGTGGTTGATGACTTGGGAAGGTTATAACAAAAGTGAGCACTATGCAGCAACTCCAGCCAATTTCGTTGAGTCATTGTTACATAATGCCGCAAGTTCCACATACTGTCTAACAGCCTTTTCTTCCATTTCAATAGCAAACTCAAGTCTGTCATTGATGGGGCGATCTTCGTCCTTTGCAATAGGACCAATAAGATTTTCTAGATGCGTCAGTCTCTTTTGAATTGTTTCCATTGGCATATGATCTTGGGACAGAAAATCTTAGAACCAACCACACTCTGATACCAATTGTCATCGGGTTAGATTTTTCATCAAAATTTTCCAGCCCTATCTGACAGTCTAGTTCCCCTCCTAGACGTGGCTTTTCTCCTAATTTCAATAGTGTACAATCTAAGTGCTTCACGCATCTAAGAGTCTTTCCCTCAATCTCTTGTTGATTATATAGACAAGGAAACACAACACAAGTAATGAAATTGAATACAAAAGCACAAGTATTACAGGAAATAATCTTAACCTTTATTCACCTTTAACCAAGGAATATACAACAATCTTTGTGTATGCAATGCACAATTATCTCTGCATGCTACACGACACTTTGAACTATCTATATTACAAGAATATAGAAAACTACCAAGAAATTGCCTCCCAAAATAGATATAGACAATTTTCACACTAGACAGATAACTACCGAAAACTACCTAACCCATTGCAACTTTCCTTATTCTGAAACCCATCAAATCGTAAGCCAACCTAACAAAACTCATTATGCTAGTGTTGTTGCACACCTTGGACAGCCCACCATCCAAGTCAAAAGTCATGTCGAGCATGAACCGGCTACTTGCATGCATTGATACACATCGCTGCTGAATTTGTCACTGCTCATGCATGTTGTTGTAACTCCAGCAGTGTTTACGTTGGCACGCCAACGTGCCTCAGACTTTGACAGAATTCTCTAAATGCTTATTTATGATATTAATATTTATACAATATAAATAAATTGGGGTTCATTTATATTTTTTTTATTGAAATGAAATTTCGTTGCATGACAATTACAGTCCACAACAACACCAATCCATATCATGCAAAGGATGAGGATTGGAAAGGACACCTTTGCCTGAACTTCCAGTTATCCGCATTTCCTAACTTTCTATTACCAGATTGGGCAAGTGCAAAAGAGCCAGAGTTAGAAGTTTCGATAAATGATCATGCACCTAATTAGTATTTACATTGTACCTTGCCAGATTATTGAGGAGTAAGGATAGAATTTCCTGTTTCAACTGGGGATATGATAAGATTTTATGCCATTGTATTTTCACCGATCAATGATTTTCTTTTCTTGTCTGTTCCTCTGGATTTGTTTGAAAAAAAACATTATATTATCCGGAGACCATTTCTTATATGTAAAGGTCGACTAAATTGTATACAGTAAAAGATATGAACTATAATGTCAAGCAAATCCATTTATCTTCCTTAAAAGTCAATGCCTAAAAAATCCCACCAAACTGAACACTCGATGAAAAGAGAGAGAGAAAAAATTTCAACGCATATACAATTCAAGTCAAGAACGGGTAATTACTAACAAATACATGAAGATAAATCTCAAGATAAGTTTTCAGAAGTTGTAACTACGAGAGGAGATCAAGCTTTCCCAAACAAAAGCCAAAATACTAGTAGATGTATGATTAAAAATCTGTTCTGCTAAACGAATAGTTCAATCCAAAAATCCCCCTTCCAAATAAGACCCCACTCATCCGTATCCTATCTACTAATCTCCGAGTACTTTGTTTGCAATAGAAGAAAATTGCTCATATCTGTGGCCACGCGTTAAGTGTATGCACCAACAACTGAGCAAGGAGACCCCGTAGCATTTGTTCTCCAAAGTTTATGAAATCATCAGGTGACTCTTTCCCATGATCTGTCATTGTCGGTCGGTCTATATAACATGCTTAGAATGTCCATCTGCCATGTGTTTATGTTCCTAGGCTGAGATCATTTGCTTAAGTCGACGAAGCAATTGTTTCTTAGTCGTTGAGGATTCGGTAAAGAGAGAGGAGGCCGAGCTGGGGTGTGAATTGGAGGGGTTGGAGCAAATTCGTTACGCGTGAAGAAAATATATAAGAGGAGAGTTGAGTTGAGTTTCGTCCACGTAAACTTGAAAAGGCTTAGACTAATCGAGATCCCAAAGGTAAGAAACTTGGGTGACGTACTAGCCTTAAAATGAAAGGAAAGAGCTAGCTTCAAGTTGCGTGAGCTCGTTTGGAACTCCACTTGGCAAATCAACAATGTCTGAAGATAACATGTTGTGGTCCTCGAAGAATCGCCAAACGCACAAAATATCCGCGATTTCAAAGAACGAGAGATTTCTAGTCTTTTCCTTCTGTCTTTTTTAGGAATGGTGCAAGTCATTTTGGCTCTCGATGAGATGTGGATTCCAAATGCTTACACGATTTAACTCAATCTCTCTTAAAGGGAGATTTTATATTTAATTTAGTTTCCCTTTACTAATTAATCAACTAAGACGTTCAACCTCACGATTGAAGTAGTAATTCTTTACCCATGACCCACCAAATCAATCCTGTGGTGATCAAATATTTTATAATCAAAATATATTCTGTCTACCATGACTTAATTAATGTACGGGGATTAAAGAACAATCCACTCACAAAACGGCAAAGTTTGAGGGTTATATATCTCATACAAATACTATACCGTAAGTTTTTCCTAAGTTTATCACAGAGAGAATTCGTTTCAGAAGGAAAGCAGGAGATTGGGGCCACCCTCCTGTGATGCGGATAATCGTCGTTGGAGAGCAAGGCCAAAAAAACCGCGACGCAGATCGGAGGGCCGACAATCCAACGTGCATGTACAACAACGTTCATGCATAAACAAGACAGCCAGTTGTCAAGAATAAATGCGTTCACAATTGTGGTGATCATTAATCTGTGACCAAATCATGCACGTTCTTAATTTTTAAATAAATCATTCAGAAAAAATAAAAATAAAAATAAAAATGTTTGGTTTATTGATCATAAATTAAAAGCTCATGAATTATTCCTTTAAAAAAATTAACATTGAAGTATTTGATTGAAAAAAATAAACCTCTATCATATTTTTCTCTTTATTAGTGACGCTACGTGCTACTTTCAAATTGATTACACAGCATTTTGTTTGAAATACATGCTAATGCAGTCCTACATATATACCACCGCTAAGAGCTTTCTTTTCTTCAGGAAGTTTTGTTTCAAAGTGTTTTTTTTTAATATATTAAAATAAATTTATTTTATTTTATTTTTAATATAGTATATGAAAACAATCTAAAAATATTTAAAAAATTAAATTTAAAAAAAAAATTAGACAAATATTATTTTAGCTACACTGCTTGGCAAAAAAAAATTATAGAAGTGCGCGCGTGTAAACATGTATATTGCAGGAATTTGGTTAATCAATTGTATAGTTGAATCTATGATTATATTTAGTGCTCGGTACAAAATTTTTTTTAGTTTTTTTTTTAGTTTAACTGGGTGTCCGGGCCAGCTTGCGCGCACCTCGACTAATCCCACGGGCCCTGAAGTTAACGACCATGTAAGCCTCCAGTGGTCGTCATATGAGCAACCACAGGGCTCGAACTTGAGACCACAGAGGGAGCAAACCTCTTGGTCCCAATCTCTTACTACTGGGCCACCACCTAGATGGTTAATGAGCACCACCCAAACAAGTAACACATGAAGCAAAATATATGCACATATTTTATGTCTGGGACATTGTTAATAAGCTAAATCAAGAAATCAATAGGGATCCCAGATGATAGGGTGCTTCCCTCCTTCCAGTTTTGAACCCCCTGCACCCAAAAAAAAAAACTACAAGGTGACGTATAGTATTATTTAATCAGTTAGCCCGAAGAAAATTAGATCTAAGCATTTCCAATTTCACAATTTGGCTCTAATATTTCCACTAGTTTAGTGATGCATAGCGCAGTATGGATCGATCCAAACTTTCAAGCATTGATTTTTTCAATAGAGAATTATATTAATATGTGTATCTGAGAATCCCATGTCCGAAAGCCTTCTGATAAGCCAGATATAAAAGGCTTCTCTATCACGTAACCATTAGTATGTCTATATCTGTTATAACTGAATATCTGTTATTACAGTTATAACAGATATTCAGTTACAATAGCTATAACTAGTAACTGCTATTCAGTTACACCAGCTGTCAAAAGCACTACGTAATATATGTATATATATAGTAGCTCCCCTGTAACTAAAATAAGAAGACAAAGAGAGAAGCTACATTTTTTATATTTTGCCTTCTCAATTTTATCTTGGTATCAGAGCTTTTTCCAAAGATCCAGTAATGGCTTCTGCTTCCACCCAGTCTTCTTCAGCTGCAGGTTCTCTTGGTTCTACACAAGCCACAACAATGGCGCCCACACCTTCTTATCGGATGCTTAATCACACGCTGCCTGTAAAACTTGATCGCACCAATTACGTTCTTTGGAGGTCTCAAGTTGACAATGTGGTCTTTGCCAATGGATTTGAAGATTTTATAAATGGATCTTCTATCTATCCAGAGAAGGAATTAAGTCCAGAGGTGCTTAATCCAGCTTTTATTGCATGGAGACGATAGGATCGCACAATTCTTAGCTGGATATACTCCTCTCTCACCCCAGCAATCATGGCATAAATCATAGGTCACAATGTTTCTTACTGTGCATGGAAAGCATTGGAGAAAACCTTCTCATCATCCTCAAGAGCCAGGATAATACAATTAAGACTGGAACTACAGTCCACGAAGAAAGGATCTATGACCATGATAGATTACATCATGAAAGTTAAAGCAGCTGCAGATAGTTTAGCTGCTATTGGAGAACCTGTGTCTGAGCAAGATCAAGTTATGAACCTCCTTGGAGGGCTTGGATCATACTACAATGCAATTGTTACTGCAATTAACATTAGAGATGATAAAATCTCTATTGAAGCTGTTCACAACATGCTTCTAGCCTTTGAACATCGTCTTGAGCAACAAAGCTTAATTGAACAAATTTCAACCATGGCTGCCAATTATGCATCCTCCTCTAGTAACAAAGGTGGTGGAAGAATATATACTGGTAGTCAAGGCCAACATTATACTCCTAACTTAAATAACTACAGAGGTCGTAGTAGAGGAGGAAGATATCGACAAACTGGAAGATATAATTCTAACAATTTTGAGAAACCACAATGCCAGTTATGTGGCAAATTTAGTCATACAGCTCAGGCCTACTACCATAGATTCGATATCTCTTATCAGAGTCCTCAGAGTAGTGGCAACTCTTCTTTGATACCTAATAATCAAACTTCTATTCCTGCTATGGTAGCCTCTTCTAATACTGTTGCAGATGACACTTGGTATCTTGATTCTAGTGCAAGCCATCATCTAACTCAGAATGGAGACAGTCTCACTGATTCCTCACCTTACAATGGGAAAGATAAGATCACAATTGGGAATGGTAAGCATCTATCCATTTCCAACACTGGTTCTACATGTCTGTTTTCTAATTCTCGTGCCTTTCAACTTAAGAAGGTGTTTCATATTCCATTTATCTCCGTAAATTTAACCAGTGTTGTTAAGTTCTATTTAGACAATAATGCTTTAATTGAGTTTCGGTCTAATAGCTTCTTTGTGAAGGATCTACATACGATGAAGGTGCTTGCTCGAGGCAGACTTGAGAATGGTCTTTACAGATTTCCAGTATTGAAGAATAAAAAATTAGCTTATGTTGGTGTTCATAAGCCTTCTGCTTTTCATTCCTATAATTGTCGACCTATTGATAATAAGATGGTGCTGTGGCATCACAGACTAGGTCATGTTACTACTGAGATTGTAACCAAAGTCCTGCAAAATTGCAATATCTCTTGTGGAAATAATAAAGCTATTGTTTGTTCTTCTTGTCAACTTGCTAAAAGTCATCCTGTCAACTTGCTAAAAGTTATAGGTTAACCACTCATCTTTCATTTTCTCGTGCATCCAAACCACTGGAACTTGTTCACACTGACATCTAGGGACCTACTTCTGTCAAGGCCATATCTGGTATATTTCATCTTGTTTCTAGATGACTACTCCCGATACACTTGGTTCTATCCTTTACACACAAAGGATTAAGCCCTGCCTACCTTCAAGCAGTTCAAACTGCAAATTGAGAATCAATTTGATACTAGGATCAAATGCATATAATCTGATAATGGTGGTGAGTTCAGGTGTTTTATGACATTTATTCAACAGTCTGGCATCCTTCATCGCTTTTTTTGTCCTTACAACTTAGCACAGAATGGCAGAGTTGACAGAAAGCATAGGCATGTTGTTGAGACTGGGTTGGCATTGTTGGCTCATTATGCCATTTTGGCAATATGCTTTCCAGACAACTACGTTTCTTGTCAATAGAATGCCTAGCCAGGTACTCAGTCATGTCTCACTATATTTCACTCTATTTCGCAAAGAATCTGATTATAGGTTTCTTAAAGTATTTGGTTGTTTGTGTTATCCATTCATTCGTCCTTACAATAACCACAAGTTGCAGTATAGATATGTTCAGTGCATATTTCTTGGCTATAGTTTCAATCACAAAGGCTACTTATGTCTTGACTCTGCCACTGGACGAGTCTACATTACTCCTCATGTTGTGTTTGATGAACACAAATTTCCTCTCGCTAAATCTTCTCATTCAACAAATGCCATCTCAGACAAGGTCTTTCCCCCGGCAATCATAACTGCTTCAATTCCTTCTCCTACCTGTTCTTCTAATCACCCTGCACCCCCATCATCTACTTTTCCAGACATAAGTACCAGTTCACATTCTACAAGCGATTATGAGCTCACTCCTGACTCTAGTAATGACTCTAGTATCCTCCCTGAGTTGTTTCATGCCACTTCTCCTTTGTCTTCTTCCCTAGTTCCACGCATAACAACAAGATTAATGCGTGGTATCACCAAGAAAAAGCCTATTTTTTATCTCTCTGCTGTAAAAGTCTCAGAACCCTCCATTCTCAAACAAGCTCTCACTGATCTAAACTAGACTCGAGTTATGGATCTGGAGATGGCCACATTACATCGCAATCAAACTTGGGATCTTGTTCAACAACCTCCAGATGTTAATGTCATCAGCTGTAAATGGGTATACAAGCTAAAACACAAGGCTGATGGGAGCATCGAAACGTATAAAGCCAGGCTTATGGGTAAAAGGTATAATCGAACTCATGATCTTTATTATTTTGAAACTTTTAGCCCTGTTGTTAAAACTGCTACTATTAGAATCATCCTGACTTTTGCTCTTAGTTTTAAGTGGGAACTGCACCATCTTGATATGCACAATACATTCCTAAATGGTGATCTTCAGGAACATGTCTATATGACTCAACCTCCTGGATACGTGGACACTACATTTCCTGACAAAGTGTGTAGGTTGAACAAAGCTTTATATGGTTTGAAACAAGCCCCACAGGCATGGTTTCAGCGTCTGAGTTCTGCCCTTCTATAATAGGGTTTCAACAATTCCAAAATTGATAGTTCCTTGTTCATTCATTTTGGAAAATCCTCAACTCTCATTGTTCTTATCTATGTTGATGATATCATCCTTACTGGCAGTTCATCCACACAAATCTCGTCCCTCATTGCTAGGCTTAATTCTGTCTTTGTATTGAGTGATTTAGGAAAGCTATCCTACTTTCTTGGTATTGAGGTTACTTATCATGATGGCTCTATGACTCTTAGTTAGAGCAAATATATTTCTGATCTGCTCCATCGAACTGCCATGTTTGATACCAAACCAACACACACCCCTGGTGCTGTTGGGAAGAACTTATCCAAATTTGATAGTGATCCTCTAACAGATGTTACTCAATATCGCAGTGTTGTAGGGGCTCTTCAGTAACTTACCATAATCAAGCCTAACATTGCCTTTGCTATTAACAAGGCGTGTCAATTCATGCAACAGCCCACTTCTGCCCACTAGCTTTCTGTAAAACGAATTCTTCGCTATCTTAAGGGTACTTTGCATGATGGGTTATTATTGAGTCCTTCCAGTCACTTGACATTGGAAGGATTTAGTGATGCCGATTGGGGTGGACAACCTGATGATAGACGCAGTACCAGTGGCTATCTGGTTTATCTAGGAGGGAACCTAGTTTCGTGGTCATCATACAAACAAAAGGTGGTCTCACATAGTAGTGTAGAGTTCGAATATCGTGGTCTTGCTTTTGCTACAGCTGAAATGATTTGGATGCAAGCCCTGCTGCAAGAACTCTGTGTATCCATTCTCGTCATTCCTCTTCTTTGGTATGATAACATCAGTGCTTATCATATGGCCAAGAATCATGTGTTTCATGCTAGAACAAAACACATCGAAATTGATCTTCATTTCATCCGTGATCAAGTTACCCGTGGCAAGCTTCAGTTGCAGTTCATCCCTACTAAAGAGCAACCGACTGATCTGCTGACAAAGAATCTCACAAATTCAAAGTTCTTATCTCTCAAAACTCAGCTTTGTATAATTCCCAGACCTTTTCACTTGAGGGGGGATGATAAGCCAGATATAAAAGGCTTCTCTATCACGTAACCATTAGTATGCCTATATTTATTATAACTGAATATATGTTATAACAATTATAATAGATATTTAGTTACAACAGCTGTAACTAGTAACTGCTATTCAATTACACCAACTGTCAAAAGCACTACGTAATATATGTATATATATAGTAGCTCCCCTGTAACTGAAATAAGAAGAAAAAGAGAGATGCTGCAATTTTTGTATTTTGCCTTCTCAGTTTTATCTCCTTCCAATTTCTCTTGTCCTTTTAGCTGTCACGCCTAAATTATTTGACTGTGGAGGTAGACTGTGTGCTAAATGGTGGGCCTTTGCAAAATATCTTGATGTCCCAGCTTAAAAATGACAGGAAGTTAAGGACCCAGAAGTTCCTTAAAGCCCATGCCATGTTGGATGGGGACACTTGCATGAAATATCTGAAAGTAATCTTCGGAACCGCCAAATTAAACAAGTAACACATGCAGTGACATGAGCATATGCTTTTTGTGAGTATAGTTGCGATCATTTTATGTCTGGCTAGTGGATTGATACGATTAAGAACACCAAAACAAGTAGCTTGAACCAGCTCCGAGAAGCCAAGAACCCGACTTTCCCCTTGGACGAAAGGCCATGGTCTTATCATGAACTTGTGGTGTGGATAGAGCTCGAGGCGCTTGGTCTTAATTGGACATGAGCTCCTGGTGGGTCAAATTGAGTGAACGGGTCCTTGCAGACAACGAACCATCTTATTGTGTCTAATGCGATTATATTAGTATTCTTGTCTTGCTTTAAACCAATAAGATGAAGATAATACTAACCCAGATGACCATGATGTCTGTCCAACTAGAATTTAGAGGGTCAGTGAACGGCAGGAATTAAGAAATTAGTTTTGGAATAAAATCTTATTGGTCCTTAATAAAAAAAATCTGGTCAAAGCGTGTAGGTTCATTTCCTCCATTGTTTTTCTAGTTTAACGTGATGGTGTTTTCGGTCAATAAAACTAAAATCAAGTTAAAGCTCTTAGTAAGTAAACAATAACTTGCAAGGCATGATGGACGAAGTTCCGAGGAATTTATTTCAAATGCTATAATTTGTATATGAAAAGGACCTGGTTGAAAAGTCAGACGTTGAACAGTTTGTTAGCTGGATGAATTTACCTCCTAATCACGCGGAATATTGACCTAATCTCGGTATTAATTCCTAGTTTATTGTCGATACGCTGTATAGCCATAGCGAATTGCTACTGAAGAAGCAACTGGCAGCATATGGTGTGCCCCATTGAAGCATAGAAAATCCTCATCCCGAAAGTTAAATGCCAAGTCACAAAGTAAATCAAGATACTTCCAAAATATTTTAGCAAAACTTGATTGAGCAACTTGATATAAGCTGAATACCAAAGAAATGATATTTTGATAAAGAATAACTATAAATAAATGAATGAATGAATATCAGCTGAGAATCCTAACATGTTCAATCAATCTTCCATGGGTGAAATAATCCCCAAGATTGTCAAAAGCTATAACTGTTTCTAGATCAGACTACTCTAAAGTCTAAATACAATAATTATTCGATTGTTGTCCTCACTACCACCATATTTATAGTCAACCTGCAGCTCCCAGCTTGCAAGGATCTTCCACAAAATAAATATCCATCAGCCTACACGTGTCAGTGGATCATTATCAAGAATGGTTTTTAATCAAACATAGCGTCCCAGGTGGATCAGCATCACACTAGTATCATCACAGGAGCCTCGTGAAACGGAGAGATCAGCAAGCTTTTTACAGGCAGATAACGGGTCTGCATTCTCGACTCCCATGCACAAACTGCGAGCAAGGTCTACAGCTTCTTGATTACCAACCTGAAACCATGTAAAAAATTTATTTAGGTTATCTAAGCTAGTGGAATTGGTTAGATGACTTCCATATGAACACCACTTTATTTAGAAGAGCAAAGATTGCTTGTGAGAACATACCTTATCCCATAAGCCATCAGAAGCTAAGATCAAGAACTCATCTTCGGGCTTAATTGTAACAATTTTTGTGTCAGGCTCAGCTATTACCCACTGTTTAAGGTCCCTATCTCCAATTCCCCTAGACACTGCCAAGCAGCCTTGAATTCTCCAAGTTCCATGTATCAAATCAACGTAGCCACCCTGCAAAATGAATTTCATAGAAATCATTAGTTCCAGTTCAAACAAAGCTCTCCTCAAGACTCCATATTTATAAGAAACAACGAGCTTGATATGGTGATGAACTGCTTACCATTGACTCGATTCTGTCCTTCTCGTCTTCCCTAGAAGGCCGGTGATCGGTTGTAAGGGCCTCAGCAACACCTCCTCTACTCATAACAGCACGACAATCACCGGCATTGGATACAACAAGGTTCCCCTTCCTAATTAAAGCTGTCACACAGCAGGAGCCACCTCTAAAATCTTCTTTTAAAAACTGGGCATCAGTATTTAAATAACCATGCTTAACTGCATCCTCAATGTCTTTCTCATCCCTGCTAACAACTTCATCTAAAATATTCTTATCTAAGTTCCCAGCTGCAAATTCAGCTGCTTTAGCTCCTCCATGTCCATCAAAAATACCAAAGAAAGCCTGCAGACAAAATGTATATTTCTAAATCAACAATCTGAATTAACACAGCATATAGCAAATTTGGAACTTTGGTTTAGCCATGAAAGTCTCCGTAACCAAAAGTATGTGTCCAGATGATCAGAAGTCTTCATTTACCAGAATCGTTTTCAAATTCTTTGATATATATTTAAAATCCCCTAAACTGAAACACGTTATTGTCTAATTCCCATTCAAGTTTAATGATTTCCAGTTATTTTTTTTTAATATCATGATCTTGATTGCAAAAATTTATCAACTCTTAAAGAAAGTTCAGTTGCCCCCGCAAAATCAATAGATTCAGACAAGTTATTCATCAAAACAATTTAATTTCACATGCCAATCTGATGAATAGTCATACTTAAACGCAGAGAAGAAAACGAGAAAAAAAAAAAGTCACGCAGCCGAAAACAATGAAATTACCTGCTTGGGATCTCCTTCAAGGTCAACGACAGCAGAAAACCGATCCTCCATAGCCTCTCTCCTCCCTCTCTTACAATAAACCGAATAGCCACACCCTTCTCTCTCCACCTCCGCTTCCTCCCCTGCCCTGGACGTCGCTGGCCCTCCTCCGAACCCCATAACAACCGGTATATCCAGCCTCATCGGTCTTTTCCTCTTCAAAACCGTCGCGGCTGACCCCGAAGCCGAAGCCGAAGCCAAGGAAGAAGAACTGAGCCCAGATGGTGGTTTTTGAAGGCGAAACCGAAACGGAGAGCAAGGGGACAAGGATGAAGGAGACGAACAAGAACTAGTATTGGAGGAAGAAGATGGAGATTGTGTTGTTGATTTTAAATGGGTCAGTGTGAGTGCTATTGTTTCTGCTGGTGATGAAGGGATAGATACCGATGTTTTGCTGCAGAAGAGATTTGCTGATGGGGAAAATACAGGAGAATTCGACACCGCAACGGAGCACGACATCGTTTTTCTTATTTTCTTTCGTGTGGTGTTTGTTCTGGTTTTTTTAAAACGTTGGGTTTTTGTTTCAGCTTTTGTTGTTTCTGTGATTTCTGGTTCGACTTTGTGTCTTTGTTTCTGTTTCCGTTTTCACAGAGATGGTTTATATAAAGGGGAAGAAAAACACCCTTGTCGCGTATGGAAATAATGCTAGGCGGTGATTGTGGTTGGTCCTTTGACTGCTGACTTGGGTGTCGTAATGTCCGTTTTATCCCTGGGAGATTTTTTTTTTTATTTTTCCTCTCCTGCAAGGAGATGGGGTCAAAGAACTCTCCTAAAATAATGGTACGAGTCTTTAGATTTGGAGTGTTTTTACTTGTACTTCGCACGATCGCCTAGCAATATCCATGTCACTCCATTGGTGGGAGCGCGTGCTC
>Ga0325414_1004497_pt1 | contig 14620 bp, 7 predicted proteins | sample PopdelMetagenome_8_FD_206183 | JGI IMG/M metagenome (GOLD analysis project Ga0325414, IMG submission 206183) | Populus deltoides microbial communities from Bellville, Georgia, United States - Leaf-PdKOR-R3 | ecosystem: Host-associated > Plants > Phyllosphere > Phylloplane/Leaf | place: USA...
CTACATTTTAGGATGTCATTTCGGTATGCAGGGTTCCTTCACTGAAGCTGATTGATTTTCAATCTAGGTAGTAGTATATTTTGGAAAAAATCAAGATTTTAATTGTATAAAATAGCAAAGGATTATTCAATATATGTACTGCTTGATTTTGATATGTTGTCTACATCCATGGAAATTATATATTTTGTGCAAGTAGTTCCTCTAGAATGTTTCACAGACAAAATAAATTTTTCATTTTCAACAAGCAAAGCTGCAAAATGCAAAGCATTAAATTAATAAACAGCATATTAATATAGAATACTATAGTAGATTGAGGAAACTTTGTATGAAATAGTTTATGTATGAATTTTTATTTAAAACATGTATTTTAAGATGTTTGAACTATGTATGAATTTTTATTTGAAGCATGTATTTTAAGGTGTTTGAACTATATATGAAAAAAAATTCCTTATGATTTTACGATCCATTTTTACGATTCGAGTTTATTTTATATTTTTCATGCTGTGTCAAAAATACGTTTTTAACAACCTTATAAGCGACCTCACCACACACAAAATATTATTCTACATAAAAAAAAACAAAACAAAACAAAATAAAAAAAACAAAGCTAACATGTTCACCCTTTTCAAACGGGTATTTATAGTTCATAAAATAATAAAATCCTAATGGAATAATGTGTTGGTATTAAGACTCATTTAAAAATACTTCAAAGTTGGTAGAGTAAATAACAAAACCTAAAATCTAGAATAATTAACAAATTATCGCAAATTTCCCTTCTTTGAAAAAGAGTTGTTGAACCCTTGCAGAAGAATAATTATATTGTTGACTTGTATCCTTCACAAATAAAGAGGCCGCTAACTTTGTGTCCATACAAAATACGGAATCCTTGCGAATTAATTACTCCACGTGCTAAAAGGAATCCTTGCAAATTAATTACTCTTAAGCTGCCAAAATAAACAAGTTGCTGAAAACATCCTTGTAAAGTTAGGATTTCTTGCAAAATTAAAAATCACTTGTTGCCACTATGTACTTACCTTGTAGAAAATTTATAAATAAAAAGGAAAAATGATATTAAACCACCTAGAAAAATAATGTAATTCTTGTATAATAGTTTATGATCTTTATTACAAGGCTTTTTCAAACTCTGATTGCTATAAAAGTTTAACTTTATAGAATACATGACCTCTGGAATTTTCTGGTAAAATTTTGGCCCGGTCCAAGATATCGGATTAAAAGTTATGTTTATTAATGTAAAACTTCATACTAAAAAACATTAAGCACAAAACCGTCTTTTCTTGTCCAACCCTTGCATGGATCATAGCAATCAAGGCTTGATCACCACTTGTTGAGATCTTGAAGCTTGACTTGTCATAAATATCTTGAATTAGCCCATTAAAAACCTCTATAATCTTATTTGCCTTTGACCTTATAATTGGTCCAATCAACACTTTTAAGGAGTTCTTTGGTGATGTTTATTGATTCTAATCATAGAAATTAATAAAATAAGATATCAAAAACTTGTGGGAAAATTAATGCACTTAACTAACACAAGACCGGATTTGACTTATGCATTGAGTATTGTTAGTTTGTTTATGCATAATTTAGAAAACAATATATGAGTGCGATTTTGTGCATTTTGTTATATCTGAATTATGCAATTGAAAATGGTATTTTGTTCACTAAAAAATACAAATTGCTAAAGTATAGATGTATTTAGTGATGCTAACGGAATTAGAGCGGTAGATGATAAGCAATCTATTTTTGATTACTTTACCTTTATAGGTGGTAATCTCTCATTACACGGAGAAGCAAGAAATAAGATGTTATTTCTCACTCATATATTGAAGCTGAATTTAAAAATACGACTCTTATACTTTTTAAAGTGTTATGGTTAAAACTTCCACAATAGAATTTGAGTTGTCCATCAAGAGAACTTATTTGACTATATTGTGATAATAAAACAGCATATGATATTATTCATAATGTAGTTTATTATTCATAATCTAGTTTAATGCGACTATATAAAACAGGTAGGGGAAGATAAATTCTTCATTAAAGAGAAGTTCGATAAAAAAAATTATGGATTTTTCTAAGATTAAATATATGGATTAAGTGTTCTTAAAGTTTTTAAACAAGTCGGAATTTGAGGGGTAGTGTTGATTCTTATAGATTTTATAGGACAATTAGGATTAAATATTTAGTTTTTGAATTAAAGCAAAATATTTAGTTATTTTGATACACACTTTTCTTCATATTTGAAACATTTTTCACCGTCGGTCTATCTAAATTAAGGGTGTCGGATCCTGACCATATAAGCATCGGTATGCAAGGTAGTTCTGGTTATCTTGATCTGAAATCATAGCTCTTAAAGTGTTTTGTGCTCGACCTCCTACTATAAACTCTCAGCAGAGGGAGGAAATAAACTTAGCTGGTGGGGCATGTTCTGTAAAAAGAAAAGGTAGCTTGAAAGAATTATCGATCCTCTACTGGTGGGTCGCATTAACCCTAATTCTTTGAGAAAGTTTGGTGAAATAGCTGAGAAGTGTTGGGTGCCGCAAGGGACTGGCAGACCTAAAATGCCTTGCGTTTGCCGGAATTGAGAACACGCACTGCAAATCAAACAGGCTGCTGTACACGGTCGTATTTAAACCAAACCAGAAAATATTTATGCACAACCAAAAAAAGGGGGGAAATGGCTGATATGATATGAAACCATATTTGGAGGGATTTATTGGAGTAAACTTTTTTTATTATTATTTAAAAAAGATTGATTTGCATGCCATGGTCTCAGAGGATGGGCTGGACAGCAGGGAGGTGGTTAAGTAAATGACCCAAGCCAATTCCTGAAATCAATTTTATGCCCTGTTAATTCTCATAATTACCTTTTAATCAAGTTCGTCAACCATTTCAAGTAAAAGTGAATCAAAAGCAAGAGCGGCTATATGAAATAACAGAATTGAACCATCAATGATGAAAAAGGTGAAAGATCTAAAAAAAACTTATCACGAGGGACGTGTCCCACAAATATGCAGAGTGGATGACCAATCACGACAGGGACGATATAAAAGATTGTTAGAAACTTATTTCGTTTAAAACACCTAAAGAAACACTGGAAGTGGCCAACTATTGATGTTAGACTGATTAATTGTGAACACGTTTCCAAATAGTTCCAAGCAATAATGTGTGTATACACACCCAAGGATAATCTCTGCGATCTTCAATATAGTTAACTAGAAGCCTGTTAAACAAAATGCAATGATTCCTGGAGTTTTCTAGGCCTGTACTAAACATCTTCTACTACGAAATTTCCACACTAGATATCTATTAGCTTTCGCTTCTTGCTACCTTTTGTTGGTAACTTACCTTTTGAATTCGAAAACGGGTTCTTCAAACTCTCACTCAAAATGTTCTTAATATTCTCAACAGCCTTCTGGTTTACGAGAAACATATCATCTCTTGATAGTGTCTTTGCTAGCTCCAACATTTTTGTCATGCCAGCAACCTGTGAAAAAAGAAAGAAAGAGATGGTTGAACATTATAAATCTCATTGCCTTCACAAATCCCAACACAAGGAGTCAGAAAGAAAGGTATCAAGGGAGTTACTGTTTGACGAAACATAGATTCCAAAGATGTATGCCTTCCCACAAATTTTCTGGTAATGTTGGAGTACCACAGTAAGTATTCGCTGTCATCAACTCTATCATCACCTTCTACAATTTGATCTCGATGCTTTGACCAATCCTCACAACTTGAAGCAATGCTTTTCGACTGGTCGGCCTCACCATCAATTCCCTTCCATTGTGGCACTTCTTGTGGGATTGGTTGATTAAAGCCAAATTGCCTCACACAGCGATCTGGAAGGTGCTTTTCTGCCTTGTCCAAGCAAATCAAAGTTGTCCTTGATCTGCCCAGAATCAAAGTGTCCTTGATATCTTCTGGCACAATCTCATCCATATCATGGTAAGGTTGCCATTCAACCTGCATGTATGAGACCAATGAACCATCAACTTGAAGCATGGCAAGTACAACTGGAACAACAAATTAGAAACTTACATCACATGGTTGGAGAGAGTCCAGTGCCTTACGGTACTGAACCACATCACATTTTGATCGTAGACCACTTAGTTTTTGCTTCCATCGAAGTGCAAGTGGAAAGGTATCATGGGCTTGTCCTTGATTGAGTTTTGGGCGACCAATATTTAGATGCCAGTAACTCCAACACTAGATAGAATGGTGAAAAAAGAAAATCAGCATTCCAACCAGAAGCCTTTATAATGTAATGGGTAAGAGATCTGCTATTTTGCCCAAAAGATATCAGAAGGAGAAATGACAAAAATAAAAAATGTAAGCAACCTGGAGCAGTGTCAAACAACCACTGATCGTGCTTTGAGATTTACTAGTGGCATTGCCAAGTGCTCTATACAGAAAGGCCAATGCTGCGGCACCCCATGCATACTTCCCTGCTTTGTCAAAATCCTCAAATAGAGGCAGGAAGATGACAGGAACTGTGTTTCCACTAGTTGTAGAAAAAATGGTACTCCCTACAAGATATAGAAGATAAGCTCGAGTACACTGCTCAACCTGTTCAAGAGGAGCAACATCTGGACAGTGTGAAAAGGAATCCTTCAACCAAGATAGCTTCAAGAATCCACCCCTTCGATCACTCGAAGTAGGTTTCTTTCCCAAGAGTTTCTCACAAATGGGTATGGCAGAAGAATCTTCTAACTCTACAGCTACAACGGGCTCCCCATCAATTGCTAGTCCAAGATTGAGTGCAACCTCATCCAAAGTTATGGTCATTTCCCCACCAGGTAGATGGAATGTATTAGTTTCCTTTCTCCATCTTTCAACCAAAGCAGATATCAGCTGATTATCTAAACTAAATGCTTCAATCTTTCTAAAATACTTAAACCCAGCTTTCTCAACCAACTCTAGTTGCTTCCCTGTTAACTTCCACTCTTCAAGCTTTGACGTATGCTCGTGGCATCTAAGTGCACCACGCTCCTATTTATTAAATTCAACAAATTATCACAACTTAATGAAAGCAATTTAACTTCTGCACAACCATTAAAAAAAAAAAAAAACAGTGAGCTATACCAGTCCTTCCCAAACAGCCGATGATATATGCTCGTCCTGATCATAGAGCACAGAGGGATCAAAGGGACCAGGGTCATTACGTAGAGAATGACCAGAAATTTGAATTTGCGAATCTTCTTCATCAAAAGTAATATTTGGAGTTGCTACGTCCATCACTTGCTACCTCTATAATTGATTAAAAGCTCAGTTAAGGCAATGCATTCTGATTGGACAAGGATCATAAATTTTTGTTTACAAACCATAAAATCAAAACCCTAGCTAACAAATTCCGGTTCAATTCCTCCAAATTGAGTGTCGAAAGACATGTCATACCCAAGACTGACTGCCTGACCACCGGTTGACGTCGTTCCGGTTGAATGAACGACATCGCCGGTCAGGCCCAACGAAAGACATGTCGGTAGAAAGAAACAGGAGACATGCCGTTCAATTTATCAGAAATAAATAAAAAATAAAAAATAGAAGGTGGAGATAAATCTGAAACAACAAATTCCTCACTGTATGAGAAAAAAACAGAAATCGAAAAGGAATTTCAAGTAAGAAGTTGAGAGTAAACACACCTACTCTTTCTCTTCTTTTTTAATTGATTCTGAAGCTATATCTTCTTTGCTTTTTTCCGAACAAGAAACGACATGAATCCGCCTCCTGTGTGTGTGTGTTTGCGGCTGATTCTGAATCCTACTGTAGCGGTGGCCTCCCTCCTCTGTACGCCTCTATCCCTTTTGATTTCCCACGCGAGACCCCACCACCTGAAACATCTTATTTACATTTTTGTTCCTCTACCCTCTACTTTTACACTTTCGAATTTACTGTACTTCTTTTCTTCCTTTTTTTTTTCTTTTTACTTTCACTGCCGGTAAATTTGATTTTTTTACTGAGAAAACTAACCTAATATCGTATAAAAACTTGGTCAAAATTATATTTCTTTACCGAGTTCTAGAAATTACAGTTAACATTAAATTTATTAAAAAGACAAAATTACCCTAAATGTATATATTACAACCAACTTAGACACAAACAACAAATCATTTCTTTTCCAGGTGGAGACAATCTCTTCCAATCTCAACATTACAGTGGTTATACTCATACTTTTGAAACCCGGCCCGATTCGGCGGGTCGATTCGGGATCCGGCCGACCCGAGACTGGAACCAGGCCGGGTTGATGAAAAAATAGGATAAGCCATAACCCGGTGTGACCTGGCCGACCGGCGGGTTGACCCGACGACCTAGGTGACCAGGCAAACCCGATCAAAAACTCAGTTGCAACCCGTTGATTTTTTTTTTTTTACTAAAACGACGTCATTTTGAATTTTTTTTAAAATAGAGATTAACCCGACCGACCCAGTCAAAACTCGGAACCCGGGCCGGCCATCAGGCCGGGTTTAAAAACTTTGGTTATACCACACCAATTATGTCTTGCTTTCTCTTCATAAAGAAATCTGACATAACATATGGTAAACACCTCTATATGATGATTTCCAGAAGATTTAAGAGCAATAAAGAGCTTTAAGAACTGGTTTTACTTGGTTTTTGTAAACTTGGGTCTTTTAGAGGATCTCGATCTTCATAGTGAACAAGATAAAGTGGATTGCTTTTGCATAAACCTTTTAATTTCGTTTTGTATGTTCTTGACATTTGGGCATTTGGTAGGGTCTAGGTTTGAAATTTAGATCAAGGTTGTCAATTTTATTCCGTTTCATTCGGAATGGACGAAACATTTCATATCAATTTACAAAACGAAACAATTTTCATCTCATTTTAAATCTCGGTTCATTTTGAATTTTCCGGATAAATTTTGGCTGGAATGTTCTAGTTTCATTTCATATGTTCCATTTCGGAATTGAAAAATCATTCAATCAAACCCAAATTTCAACTTATTTTAACCAAAACAAATCCTAAAAATATCATATAAATATTAATAACTCCATTTTCAACTACAAAACAATCTTTAATCAATCTAAAAATAAAAAATCAAACAAAACAACAACAATAATAATAAATTTATGGACCCTAATTTATTTTTTTAGCATGGTTAAAGGACAAATTCATCTTCATTGAACTCCCCTCTCCTACAAACCTTCATTGACACTAATATTTATTATTTTCCTTCCATTTTTTTGGTTGAATAAAACATGAGTTGCACATCTTTTTTATAAAATGTTAAGAGATTATTCTCCATTAATATCACAATAAAAATATATTTTGCAATACGATTATAATATAAAAAGCACTGCGCTGTTTCTTATTATCCTTAAGAAAAGCATGACCTCCTCATTATATTGAATGAGTAAACTGAAGGGAATTTAAAGGGGTGATAAACAAAACTTATAGTTTAATTAAGGGTTAAAAAATACTAATTAGGTGGTGTTCGTGTGTTAACCTAAATATGACACTCAAATTCCAACTCATACCTTCGTTCAAGAATTAATTGCCGTAACGTTTTGACGTGAATGGCTTGTGTGAATTTGATTTATGTTTCTTTTATATTAAAATATTTTACTTTCATAATATTTTAGTATTTTGTTTAAGTTGAATTACTTAAGTTAAAATTCTATTTAATCTTAACTATTTAAAAATATTTTAAATTTTAAAATTATATTTGTTTGGCATTGTGTTTGTATTGCATAATTTATAATTAATTTATCTTAAATTTAAATTATGTTTGTTGAATTATATATATATATATATATGAACAATATAATTCTAAAATGACATATCAAAATGCTTTGAAATCAAAACATTTTATTTTAATTGATAAAATAAAATATTTATCAAAATAGAATTGATATCCATGATTTAGACTAGCAGATTAAATAAAATGGTGGAGAAAAATGGGGAAAGGGAAAATGACAATGGTTGGACGGATGAGAAGAGATGTCCATTTGAACACATAAAACTATGCAAAGTCCCCATCCTCGTCAGATGCTTTGAAGTGGCAGGGACGCTGGTATCAATACATGCAAGCACACTCTCAAAAGCCCTTGAAAGACGACAAAGAGATGAGCTGGTGTGCTACCATTCACTCGGAATTGGTCATTGCTCCGCCAGTCTTCAATACCACCTCCACCCCATATAAGCTCAAGTATTCTAGTAGCAAAAATAGAGATGAAAAGAAGAATGAACCACATGCTAGCATAGTCACTCGATATGTTGAGAAACTTGTTCTGAGGGGTACAAAGCGGGGAAGGGAAGACAAGTGAAGCGTGGGGTACAAAGCGGGGAAGGGAAGACAAGTGAAGCGTAGAGTGTGTTTGGTATTGCGGTAACTGTTGTGGTTGTGATTTGAAAAAAATTATTTTATAAAAAGTATTTTTAGTTGAGGTTGGTTTGAAAAAATAGGTGTTTGGTTAAAACTATGGTTGAAATTAAGGTTGAAGAAAAAGTAGTTTCAATGTGTTTGGTTAAAAAAATATATTTCATATTGAGGTTATAAAATAATTAATATATATATATTAATGATTTTTAATTTAAATATTGTAGATTTAACTACTGTTATTATATCACGAAATAAATAATATTGATATCAAATATTTTTTATTATTCCATTAAACTATGTGCAATGTCATTACATACGAAATCTATCCAACAAGAACTATATTTTCCATGGTTTCTTAAGCGCGCAACAACAAAAACTGAAATTTTTTAATTTATGTAGTGTTATTAAATAATAAAGATTGTGATATTTTTATTATTGGAATTGCGATCAAATTCCATAAATGATACGTCATCATGCGATATCTTTTTAATTTATGTAGTGTTATTAAATAATATTAAATATTAGTTTTTCGAGTAAAATACAATTTTTAAAAAAAAATTACAATTTCATTACAGTACGAATAAATTTAATTCACCTTAAACTAATTTTATATATATATTGTTCACGATTAACTGCACTGGTGTTCAGGGAAAAAAAACTAAACTTTTCTCATTGGTTTTTTAAAAAAAAAAAACCGAACATTGCGACAGTGGAGCCATGCTCCACTGTTCCTAAAAATAACCACAAGAAGCAGCAAAATGTTGCTTCTCCAATCCTGTAGCTGGGCAGCAAAAATCAGTGGGCTTTACCAAGCAAAATCAGGTTTGTTTCCTTTACCAAACATTAAAATGTGTGGCTGCGAGTGAACTTCAATTGAGTTGTGGTAGATGGCAACCTGTATAGATTTGCATACCACATGTTTGATAAAAGTTCTCTATGATTAGGTTTTTTTTTAATATGATAATAAAGTTGTAATATTCAATGTATGATTAGATTTTTTTTTAATATGATAATAAAGTTGTAATATTCAATGTATAATGGTGTTTTAGTTGTTAAATAGAATATAACAACAATTTTATAAATAATTAAATATTTTTTTGTTGATTTTTGTATGTTAAGTATTAACGCGGGTATAAAGTTCAAGATACAAACTCTATTTTTTAAAAATTTAATAGGAAAGTGTAATTTTAAATAAATTATAGGACAATAGAAATAATTTTTTTTTTAATTCCACTGTTTTGTTAAAAAAATATATTTTAAAGTACTTTAAATTTATAATAATAAATAAATAAATAAATAATTGAGAAAATTTGATGTAAAAAAAAAAAGAATTACAGTCCCCAAAATTAGTATAAGTAGTGATCCTTTATTACTTAGGTAAATCATATTATATTTAGGGATATATATATATATATATATATATATATATATATAAAAAAAAAACCTTTTTAGAGTTTTATCATGCTTTTTTTTCATTGTAACTTGAGAAATTATATTTTACATATGAGATCAAATAAAAATTTCAAAAAAAAATAAAATTTACTGGCACATAATGTAGAAGAAAATACAGATTATACACATAATTAACACTTTATTTCTAATACTGACATGTCTTTTTCAAAATCTCTTAAACCCTAAAATTCTTAACTCTTTTAACTTTGGTGTTCTAAGAATCATTTTTAACTTTTTATTATATAAACTATAATAAAATCTTGTAATATTTTAATACGGAATAAGGGTTCTTGAGTTTACAAAAACATAAGAATCAATTATTATTTGAAATTAATTTTTTATTCACCTACAATTTATTTTAATTAACTTAATGTTTTATATCAAAATACTTTTATTCTAGAATAATTTCAATTCTAAAAGTGAATGGATCACACTTTTAATTTTACCTTATGCTCATTAACCATGTTTTTTTAAAAAAAAAATCTTAACACTTTTAAAATCAAATCTTGTATATGCATATCAAAACTTAACTCTTGCTCTTATTATATAATCATCTTTTATAGAAGAAAACTAGGTTTAGGGCTTGCACTTCACTCGAGCTAGATCAAAACCCAGCTACTGCATTAAAAAATGTGAGCATTGCTATTTTTTTATACATGCAATAAAATATCTTAAATGAGAACTAAGAACTTGATCAATATATCAGATAAAATTAATCAATCATCATATGTGTTAATAAATGAAAGAAATATTGGTGTGGCTTATTCGACCTAACGAACCAAGAGCAAACTGGTGCAATGTTCAAATGGTGTTTTTATTATATATATAAAAAAAAACTAATCTCGCTATCATTTTAACTCCTATTTAACCCTGGCTTAAATATTAAACAACAAACTGTTAAATGATTAAATCGCAAAAAACCTAGGGGAGAAATGAAAAGATGACGATACACTATATTAACCCATGTTAACCTATGAAATTGATGACTCGGGTAATGGATACTACCACAATGAGTTAACCCGGTTGGACAATCTATCTTTTCTTTTCTTTTCATTATTCCTCCTTGACTGAGTCTTAATTGACCGCGGGTTCGATTAAAAACTAGAGATGAAATTTAAAAAATAAATAAATATTGAAAGATAAAACTAAAAATATATATTAGCTTAAGAAAGGGGAAAAAATATACAAACCATTTCAAATAAAAAAATAGAAATTAAAAGAATAAGAATTAAATCTAAAAAAAAATAAATTAAATGGCTGGTTTGGAATTATGAGGTGCCACGCACCAAACTAGAGGTAAGAATTCAACGCACGCTGTTGTGGAATGGAGGATCCGCCAAGACACATCCAACCATACTAAGAAAGCATGTTGTTGACCGATTGAGGCCTCTGCACGTGCTGCCTAACAACATCGAATCAATTGACGCATGCCACACATCAACTTTTTTTTTAATATTTTATATTTATCAAAAGACTAAATTGCCTCTAAGCCAATATAAATATAACAAAAAAAAATGAAAATAAAAATACAAAATAGCCTCTGGTTGGTAGCTTATCAATTGTTTATTTCTTTTAAGGGCACTACCGACATTTCATTGTACTATTAAAAAGAAAAGGATGAAAATGACCTTGGCTGCCGGTTCATTATTTTTCTTTCTCTTAAAGGATAATCAAGTAATCTCATTGTGCTAAACAAAGTGAAAAGATTAAAAGTGTGTTTGGTATTAAGGTTGATGTTGTGGTTGTAGTTTTAAAAAAGTTGTTTTATAAAAAGTATTTTTAGTTGAGGTTGGTTTGGAAAAATATATGTTTGGTTAAAACTGTGGTTGAAATTGAGGTTGAACAAAAAGTAGTTTAATGTGTTTGGTTAAAAAAATATTTTTGAAATTGAGGTTATATATATATATGATTTTTAATTTAAATGTTGTAGATTTAACTACTGTTATTACATCATGAAATAAATAATATTGATATCAAATATTTTTTTATTATTCCATTAAACTATATGCAATGTCATCACATACGAAACAAATCTATCAAATAAGGACTATATTTTCCATGGTTTCTTAAGCGCGCAACAACAAAAACTGGAGTTTTTGTTACGTCATCAAGCGATCTCCTTCTAATTTTTTGAATAAAACACAATTAAAATAAAAATAAAAACTGATTTTTTTAACTGGGTCGAACCCAACAAGAACATTATTTGAATTGCGATCAAATTTCACAAATGTTACGTCATCATGCGATATTTTTCTAATTCATGTAGTGTTATTAAATAATATTAAATACTAGTTTTTCGAGTAAAACTCAATTTAAAAAAAAATTAAAATTTTATTTCGTACAAAATTCATTAAACAAGAACTATAGTTTTCTAAAAAACTTTGAGCATGCAATGAAATTACGTAAAATATTATCATTTATAAAAATTGAGATTACAGTACGAGTAAATTTAATTCACCTTAAACTAATTTTTTAAAAAAACAAATTCAAAAATATTGTTCACGTTCACGTGAATAGTATGAGTAAAATCACTTAATTGCACTAGTTTTTTTAAAAAAAAAAACAGTGAAACTTTTCATATGAACAGTGCGAGTGAATTAATTCACTCGCACTGGTTTTTTGAAATTAAAAAAAAAATTGTTCACTTTAGTGAACAGCTACAGTGAAGTCATGCTCCAGTGTTGCTGTTTTTCCCAGACAAGAAGCAGCAAAATGCTGCTTCTCCTAAACCAGCGGTGCCATGTGGGTCCTACCAACTGAAAGTACTTTTATTTTGGTTACCAAACACTTATTAACGTGGTTGCGGGTGAACCTCACTCGTAACTACGTTACCAAACAACATCTAAGTTATCACAGTCAGTTTCATTATGGCTTATGGACCATGTGCAAAGACTGAATTACCCCTATAGGCAAGACCTTTGATTTTTTTTAAAAAGCACCAATGATAATTACACCATGCGGTGAATAGTAAATTGAGTTTATGTGTATAGTAAGTTCACCTTCTGTTTCAACTTTTTATTATATAATTTCTTTAATAGTAAAAATAGTACATAACTATTATAATTTTCACAATATACAAATAAATGTTACAAGTAATCACTTTAATTAAATGAAAAAATATATATTTAAGTGTAATCTTGTTTTTTTATTGCACTACATATGTTTATTATGATAATAATTATTTTTTAAAGTATTTTTTATTTTTTAAATTTATTTTTAATATCAACATATCAAATCAATTTAAAAACTTAAAAAATAATTTAAAATAAAAATAAAATTTTAATATATTTAAAAAAGACAACCTAACCGAAAACAAACGGTAACTTAACATTTGAAGGATGTCATAGCGGAAGTTTTACCAGATTATTATTTTTAGTTCGTACGAGACCGACAAAAAAGGTGATAATGACAGTGATAATTCAAATACACGAGACGTTTCAAAGGGGATTTTGAAGTATGTATCCGTTGACTGCCACGTTTTCTTAGAGAAAGTGTTTTTCTCTGTTTCCTTACGTGGCAACCATCCAAAACAATGAGAGTGGAAACGCAACAGCCTACACGACCTGACCCCAACTTCCCCACTTGGATTTTTAAATTATCCATTTAACGATGACTATCATTAGCTATTAATCAGTTGTTATACCTTGCCTAGCTAGTCTGGCATCTGACCTGGCTAAGTTCTTGAGTCACTTGAGGGCTAATTTAACTGACTAATTATTATTATTATTATTATAAATTCAACTTGGATAAATATATTAATTGTTGTTATATGTGAAGTTGGAAGAGGACATGACTAATTCTCACTTTTTTAAAAAAAATAAACAAATTTCTCTTATTTGAACGGTATATATTAATATTAATTAACTATAAATTAAAAGAGAACAGAGTTTTGCTTTATGTACTATTCATATGAACTAAATGTCATGCTTGTGTGATGCCGCCAGTTTTATGACATGTTTATGCATTGCCGTGGATTTATAAAAAAAATTAAATGAAGAAAATTATTGCAATCCACAATATTTTCAAAAAAAAACTATAAATCTAAATTCTTAATCAGATTAATATTTTTAAAATAAAATGAACAAATAAAATTTTGATAAAAATCATAAAAAAATAAAAGGAAAATAAACTATGCAGAAAAATACTGTAACAATCTATAGTATTTCATAAGGAAATATACAGTTGTAATTTTCAACCAACTCAATATTAATAATAATAAAATTAATAAAGACAATTTTGAAAAAAATCGTAACAAAAAAATCATGTGAGGGAACACTGTAGCAATCCAAGTGTTTTAAAGAAAAAAATTACAAAGCTAAATTCTCAACCAGCTCAATATGAAAAAAAAAATCGACAAAGACAATTCTAGAAAAAAAACAAAAAAATCATAAAAAAACATGTGAAAAAACACTGTAGTAATCCACAGTGTTTTAAAGAAAAAAACTACAAAGCTAAATTTTCAGTCAACTCCATATTAAAAAAATAAAATCAACAAAAACAATTCTGAAATAAAAACACACACAAAAAAAGACAATTTAAAAAAAAAGCAAAAAAAATGAAAACAAAATGAAAAAAAAAACATGTGAGGAAAGTTGAAGCTGAATTTTTAACCAGCTCAATATTAAAAAAAAATCGACAAAGATAATTTAAAAAAAAACATGTGGGGAAACACTATAGCAAAACAAAAAATCATGTGGGGAAATATTGTAACAATCCACAATGTTTTAAAGAAAAAAAACTACGAAGCAAAATCGATAAGACCATTTTGAAAAAAAAATTCATAAAAAAAGTCATGTAGGGAAACATTGTAGTAATCCA
>Ga0325414_1004498_pt1 | contig 14619 bp, 10 predicted proteins | sample PopdelMetagenome_8_FD_206183 | JGI IMG/M metagenome (GOLD analysis project Ga0325414, IMG submission 206183) | Populus deltoides microbial communities from Bellville, Georgia, United States - Leaf-PdKOR-R3 | ecosystem: Host-associated > Plants > Phyllosphere > Phylloplane/Leaf | place: USA...
ATATTTTATTTTTTTGTGTTATATATATATATATATATATATATATATATATATATATATATATATATATATATATATGCAATCTTCGTGCTCGAATTTGGCTATTTTAATTATTAACTTATACGTGTGATGTAAGATGGAGTTTGGGAATGAATATGGTCCTGAGCATAACCTGGAATGAATTATGCAGTTAATTTTACTAAACATGGATGTGATTGTGGATGAGATGTGATTCTAAATGTTTACAGGATACATTGTCGATAACTTGGGATCTCCCGGTATAAAGGAGACTCTGCCAAAATTTCGTTAGAAATTTCGGCGAGTAAAAAAAAAAAATTGCTCCATCTACCCTTTATAGGGGGAGATTAACGGATAAACTAATAGAAAAATTGGGGTTGTTACACATTTTATATTATAAGAATCTATTTTACGTTTCAAAATAAATCCTAAAAAAAGATATGATTTCAAATATCAAAATAAGACTTTTTCCCCTTTTGTTATTTTACAAATAATAACACCTTCCATGAAAAATTTTAACCAGTTTTTTTATATGACTCTTCACTCAATCATAAATACAATTAAAATTTTATAAATTAATATCTTGGATCATGAAAAATTATTAATTAATTGAGAGATTATTTAATCAATAAATTAATACATTATACATTAATTAATAAATTATTGAATTATGAACTATTATTATTCTATGAATTTCTTTAGCCAGAACAAATTCATGAATGTAATTAGTCTTATTAAATAGAAGAATCCATTTATCTATTTTTACAATAAATTAAAATTACATTCAATGATTACTTAATTAATATACTTAATGAACATTAAATCAACTAAAAACATATATAAAAAGAATATACAATATCACAAATGGTAAAACTAAATACAATGACTTCTCATCTTAAGGTGTAAAGAAATCAATAATAACAAATGAAAGGAATTAAGTATTGTATGAGTACAAAATAGAAAATCTAACTTTCACCTAAAAGAAATTGTAAAAGTGGGTGTTATAAAAATTTAACTTGCAAGTGAGCCAAGCAACCATATCAAATATGATCATTAGACCATTAGAATATCTATAAATCAATATTAAAAAAAAATGATGCCAAATGATACAAAATCTCAAAATTCCATAAGTTAGAGAAGGTTCTTTATAAATGATTTGTTTAATGTTAAGAACATGTGAATGCAACCTAAGAACTAATCACTAAAAAGGCAAATAAATTTTTTAAAAAATATTTATTCTGTAAATATGCTAGAATTCCATTTTTATAAAGGTTGGCTTAAGTGCTTCCAATCAAGACATGACATTCAAACATATCATTATTTTGGAGAAAGTAAATAAGTTGATATGGAGCTAATGAAAAGTCATTTTCAATTTATAAAAAAGAAACAAAATCAATTTTTCACAAAGAGATGTTTTCAATAAGGATGAAACATGATTGTTTTATAAGCTACAACTAAATAATTTTCTTGCAACAAAGCAACTTGAAGGTAAGAATAAAACAAGAAAAAAACAAACAATTATTATTTTCTATAATGAAGATAGTTATGAGAAAATTCCTTTATGATTTATTGTTAGGTATGCTGAACCACAATGTTTTCAAGAATGTAAATCGAGTAACCATCCTTTTGTTTGTTGATAATTGTCTTCTTCATCCAAGATTTGAAAAATATTGAATTGTTTTTCTTGCCACCCAACACAACATCAAAGATTCAACCTTATGATGCAATGATCATACAAGCTTTTAAAATATATTATTGTCATCGAGTTTATTAAAATCTTTTGGAGAATTATGAAATTGGAATTGAAATCTAGAAAAGATAAATGTTTAGATGCAATAAATCTTGAAAATCATTTTGATAAAAAAAATAAATGGTAGAAAAGTTTTTTTACTTGTTAATCATTGTTTTGTTCATCCAAGATTTAAAAATATTGATTTTTTTTCTTGTCACCCGACACAACATTAAAGATTCAACCTTATGATGCATGATCATACAAGCTTTCAAAATACATTATGGTAATATATTTTTATCAAAATCTCTTGGAGAATTATGAAATTAAAATCTAAATTTAGAAAGATAAATGTTTTAGATGAAATGAATCCTGCAATCTCATCTTGGATAATAAATGTTTAAGTAAGTATAATTATAAATTATTTTTGACATTGTAAAATTAGGTTTATAAATAACATGGCTTGAGAGAATTTGAATCAACACTTAAATAATAGAGTCGTTCAACAAATGCATGTTCTAACCAAATAATTTAATAGTAATATAATTTGAGAGTATAATAATTTTTTTTATATTTTATTCTATCTTATATATCACCAACTAAATAAAATAAAAATATAATAATTATTATTTTTATATTATAACAAAACATAATATTATCTTATTTTCTTGTTCTATCTTGTCTACTGTATCTCAACTATCTCAATCTCTTATGTTGATTAGGTGAACATTGTAACGCTTTTTTTGGAACCTATAAGGATGGCATTAGAAAATTGTAAAACTATAGTGGTAAAAGTATTATGAATCTATAAGGAAAAAAATAAAATAAAATATACCGAAAAGATTGTAATTAAATGATGGGGTGTGACTGTGTGAGCTTTGAGTAGAGCAATATAAAAATAATGGGGTCGAGAGGGCTGGTAAGCAACATCATCATTGTCAGCAGCGGAGAAAAACGCAGAGAGGTATCATGTAAAAACAACACAAAAGAAAAAGAAGCTTTCTTTCTTTTCATTTAATTTATATTGAGATATAAAGTTTATATCTTTTTTTTTCTCATTCCATTAGATTGTTACAAGTAGAGATGAGACAAATAATCTAAGGGAGGGGAATTTAAATTACCGTTAAGTGAAACGGTGCATTTTGAGCATTTCAGTTATAGTCAATGTTATGCGTTTTGATAATTCAATTGTAAAAGCCATGTGCTCAAGAGCACAGGCTCTAGAATCTTAAGAGGGAAAAACTGTTATATATAGTGCGTTTATGTTGCTAGCAGAGGTATGAAATGAGAATAATATAACAAATTCCTTAATCTTCGGAACACACTCTCTATCTCTCTCTCACTCTTTCCTCTACATTCTTTACCAACAATCTGTGTAATTCCCTTCCCTTACCTGCCATTGCTATCATCTTCTTGTTGTTCATTAACTCTGACAGTGATATTACTGACAAATGTTCATAATCCAAAAGGTTGCTTCAAGTGGTATCAGAGCGGTATCTTTCAACTCGACAATGCCACCAGAAACGAGGTCCTAAGATGCAAGGAAGGCGGATGAACCCAACAATTTGGAGCAGGCTCAAGCGTATGATCAAATACAACAACAACTTAATGACACCAGGGCAGATACCAATATACATTTTCGCAAGCTTAAGAAGGTCCTTGATGCCCTTGTCTTTTGAATAGATTCAGTCTTGCATAACACTAAACTCTCTACTAGTGAAACCAATCCACACAAGGTGCCTCAACAACAACCACTTGCACCTCAATACACTACTGCGAGAGACTTCTCAGTTAATTTCAATGGAACCAATGAAGGTGCACCTCCTTATTATTCCCTACGTAGACCAAAACGAGAGTTCCCTGTCTTTGAGGGGAATGATGTACTTAAATGGATTTATAAATGCAATCATTATTTTGATGTGGAAGAGGTTGCTGGGCATGATAAGCTCAAATTGGCCTCTTACTATTTGGATGGGATGGTTTTGTGTTGGCATCAGAATTTCATGAGAAGTTTGGGGGGACAGGTAGTGCCTTGGCCAGAGTACGTAGAAGCCTTATGTTGTAGGTTTGGAGAGGGAAAGAAATCCATTAGAAGAACTCATTGAGTTAAAACAGAAAAATGACATAGAAACCTACATAAAGGACTTTGACATCCTGTGGAACCGATCAGAGATTTCTGAAAAAAATGCACTGGTATTTTTTATAGGAGGATTGGAAGTAGAGGTTAAGAATCTGATAAAAATGTTTGAACCAAAAACTCTTAAACAAGTTTATATTCTTGCCCGTTTACAAGACAATACACTCACCCACCGGCGCTACAACTTAAATCCTACTAAGCAAACCTACCAACCCACTACGTATGCTCATCAAAGTAAACCATACACTCTAACTAGCTACAGCAAAAACCTACCAGGATCTTCCAGCAACACCTTTAAACCATTTTCCAATGGTTTGCTACGCACTCCCCTACCCTATAACGCCAACCCAGTCAACAGAACCACTAGACCTATCAGAAACAAGGATTTAGACGAGAGGAGGGCTAAGGGTCTATGTTTCTGGTGTGATGAAAAATTTGTTCCTGGCCATCGGTGCCAGAACAAAAGGTTGTACTCCCTGTGTGTTGTCGAAGAGGATGGAGAGTGTAATGATGGGGGCAGGGTGATTGAAGAAGAACAAGTCACTCATAACCCACACCTTTCTCTCAATGCCTTAGAAGGGGTAGTAGGACTTAATACCTTAAGAGTCACTGGCAGGGTAGAAAAACAACCCTTGTTTATTTTGGTAGATACAGGCAACACCCATAACTTCATTAGTAACCAAGTTGCAGAAAGGTTACATTGCAGACTCACCAGCATTAAGGCCTTAATTGTAAAAGTTGCTGACGGGGACTCATGACTTGTTCTTCTGTGTGCAAAAATTTTCAATGGTCCATGCAGGGGGTCTCTTTCGAGACTGATGTGTACACATTGGACCTCTAAAATTGCGATATGATTTTAGGCATCCAGTGGCTAGCTAAACTGAAAACCATTGTCTGCAATTATAAGGAGATATGGATGGCATTTCTATGGCAGGGCCAAGAAGTTTGTATCAAAGGGGACAAACTAGTAACAGTGGAGACTATTCGAGTAGAACAACTCAATGGTCTGTTATATAACACCAGATTAATAGCCAAAATTAGTCTATGCAGCCTACATAGTATTGATGACACATGCCATGCAGAACAACCCATGTCCACCAAGTTACAACCATATGCTCTATAGAATACTGGTTTGGCAGCCTTGCAGGCAAACTATCATGAGATTTTTAAAGAACCTAAGCACCTGCCACCTTCTCACAACCATGATCACCATATACCTTTGAATGAAGGTACTGATCCAATTAACCTCAGACCCTATAGGCATTCAAGTTTACAAAAAGATGTGGTGGAGAAGATGATTCAAGAAATGCTGGACTTAGGAACTATTTAGCACAACCATAACCCTTTTGTTTCCCCCACAGTTCTGGTCAAGAAAAAAGATGGGTCCTAGCGGCTATGCATTGACTACAGAGCACTGAACAAACTCACAGTGAAGGATAAGTTTCCTATTCCTCTAATCGACGAGCTCTTGAAAGAATTGGTTGGCGCCACTATCTTTTTTAAGATAGACCTCTAATCGGGTTACCACCAAATCAGGATATCTTCTGAGGATGTCTACAAAACAGCATTCAAGTCATATAACGGGCACTATGAGTTCATGTTCATGCCTTTTGGGTTGACTAATGCCCCGGCAACATTCCAAAGTCTGATGAACGAGATCTTTCAAAATTACTTACGAAGGTTTATCCTGGTATTCTTTGATGACATCCTCATCTACAGCAACATCCTGGTAGACCATTTAAGCCATTTGGAGACTGTGTTTAAGCTTTTGAAAATCAATGAACTGTATGCCAAGGCTAGTAAATGTGTTTTTTGCAGCAACCAGGTTGAGTATCTTGGCCACATTATTTCATCAGCAGGTGTGGCAACTGACCCTTAGAAAATCAAGGCCATCATCGACTAGCCTGTTCCCAGCAACATCAAGCAACTTAGAGGGTTTCAAGGGCTCATAGGGTATTACAGGCGATTCGTCAAGGGCTATGGTACCATATGCAAACCATTGACACAGCTACTGCAAAAGAATGCCTATAAATGGAATGAACCAGCCACCACAACCTTCCTTCAGCTTAAACATATCATGACTAACCCACCAGTGTTGGCATTATCAGATTTGCATAAACATTTTGTGGTTGAGACAGATGCCAGCAGCAAAGGAATGGGGGTAGTTTTGATGCAGGAAGGCCATCTAATTGCATTTATTAGTAAACCATTTAAACAACAAACTCTCTCCACTTATAAAAGAGAACTATTGGCTATTCTATTGGTTGTCAGGAAATGGCGTCACTATTTATGGGGTAAGCGTTTCACCATCCGCACTGGTCACATTAACTTAAAATATTTATTGGAACAGAAGGTGACCTGTCCCTCCCAGCATATGTGGTTGGCCAAACTTCTCGGCTTTGACTATGAGATTGAATTCAAGAAGGAGAAGGACAATATTGCAGCAGATGCACTTTCCAGGGTAACTTGTGCTGAACTGAGCACCTTGACAGTTTCTACCATTACCACCTCAATTATGGACGAAATAAAGGCGGCATGGGACAGTGATCAAGATGTCCAAACCATAATTCAGGAGCTCATTAAGGATCCCAATTCTCATCCCCACTACTTGTGGGTTAATCACTTATTATGCAGAAAGGGAAAGATAGTAGTCGACCGCAATATAGTTCTGCAGACTCGACTCATTGCCTTATACCATAACTCAGCGATGGGAGGCCATTCTGGAGCTACTGTTACAGCCAAGAAGGTGGCTAATGGGTACTATTGACGGGGACAACAGAAGCATGTTAGACAATATGTTAGGGACTGTCCCGTTTGTTAGTTAAATAAAACAGAAAACATTCGCACACCAGGGTTGCTGCAACCACTGCCCATACCACATGCCCCTTTCATTGATATTAGCATGGATTTCATAGAAAGACTGCCTAAGTATGAAGGCAAGGAGGTCATCTTCGTAGTGGTGGATAGATTCAGTAAATACGCCCATTTCATAGCCATTCCTCATCCCTATACTGTAATTATCATGGCTAGAGTTTTCCTTGATAACATTTACAAACTACATGGACTGCCAGCCACTATTGTCAGCGACATAGATGCTGTTTTTCTATGCCTCTTCTGGAAGGAGCTCTTCGCTAAACAAGGAGTCAAACTGTGCTACTTCACCGCCTATCACCCCCAATCAGATGGGCAAATTGAGGTGGTCAACAAGTGTTTAGAAAACTACTTATGCTGCATGACAAGGACCTCGCCAGCACAATAGATCAAGTGGCTGCCATTAGCCGAATGCTAGTACAACACTAACTACCATACAGCTACCAAATCTACTCCTTACGAGATCTTTTATAGCTACCCACCTCCGCTACATATTCCATACATTGCCAAAGACTCACCAGTCGAAGCAGTAGATGTCTTTTTGTCAAAAAGGGAACGCATGCTAGTGACTATCAAGAAAAATTTACAGGGTGCTCAGAATAGGATGGTCCAGTTAGCCAACAAGCATAGGAGTGAGAGATCATTTGCAATAGGTGATATAGTGTACGTAAAACTCTAACCTTATAGACAAAAGACTCTGGCTCACGGATAGTTCTAAAAACTGGCTTCCAAATACTACGACCCCTATCAGGTTTTAACAAAAATCAATACAGTGGCCTATAAGTTACAACTACCCGACTCAGCAACCATACATCCCGTATTCCATGTGTCTCTCCTAAAGAAGAAGGTGGGAAATCGAGAGGTCCTCTCCACACTGCCTTCCTTGCCAGTTGAATCCCCTCTCCAACCTCAAGCTATCTTGGAGCGACGAATGATCAAGAGAAACCACCAAGCAGCCACTCAAATGCTCGTCCACTGGGCGAGTCTCAAACCTTCTGAAGCCACATGGGAATTTGCTAATGATTTGGTTCACCGATTCCCTCAGTTTGACCTTGAGACAAGGTCCATTTAAAGGAAAGGCAATTGTTACAAGTAAAGATGGGACAAATAATCTAAGGGAAGGGAATTTAAATTACCATTAAGTGAAACAGTGCGTTTTGAACATTTCAGTTATAGTCAATATTATGCGTTCTGATAATTCAATTGTAAAAGCCACGTGCTCAACAGCACAGGCTCTAGAATCTTAAGAGGAAAAAACTGTTATATGTAGTACGTTTCTGTTGCTAGCAGAGGCATGAAATGAGAATAATATAACAAATTCCTTAATCTTCGAAACACACTCTCTATCTCTCTCTTACTCTTTCCTCTACATTCTTTACCAACAATCTGTGTAATTCCCTTCCCTTACCTGCCATTGCTATCATCTTCTTATTGTTCATTAACTCTGACAGTGATATTACTAACAAGTGTTCATAATCCAAAAAGTTGCTCCATAGATACTGGAAAAGAAGAAGGCAATTGATGAATTGATAAAAAAAGCTTCTTCTTAGAAGAACCATCTTGTTTCTTTCGAGCCCTTTTGTCTTTACAATAGAAATGGTATAATCCTTGATTCCTTACTTGGTTTCTTGCTCAAAATTAGCTTTTATTGTTAATTTAAAGCTTTTTATGAGTACATTTTCCTTGGATGATTCAATTGGCTGAATTACTGTAGTTACTTAATATCAGATTTAAGCTAGTTGGTTCCTTTTGTTTTATGGGTGTGCTATTTTGTGTGCACATTCTATGTTCTTAAAATCTAAATCCCTGTCATGATTTGATTACCAGATCTGTCAGTGTTTTTGGAATCTGAAAGTGGGGGCAACTCCTCTTCTGTAAAACAGCACATTCAAGACCTTCTCCAAATAAACATGAGTTAAGAATCTTATTGTTTCTGTTAATCTGGGTTTCTGCGACCTCAACATTAATTTACAGATGGTCTATAAATATGTCAATTGGAGATTCTGTGTTGGTACCATTGTGGCATTTAACTTTTTTAAAATTTAATATGGAGGGGTTGTTTGGTTCCAAGTGGTCTACAAAAGAAAAGATGTGTAGGAACATGATGGCTTCAGAAGCATGTTATACTTTTTTTCATAAGGCTCCAAATTCCAGTGTTGATAAAATGTCAATAAAGTTAGATAAGAGCCCTTTGGTTGGATTTGTAAACTATCGCTTTACTCTTGAGGAAGAGATACATGTTCTTTATATGTATGAATATAGCTCGAGTCTCGTGTCCAAGGGAAAGGACTAGGGAAATTATTTATGCAATAAGTTGAGCTTGTTGCTCGCAAGGTGCTGATGCTTTTTCTTGTCAACCCTTTAATGGTTGTGAATAACTAATTAGATATACAAATACACACATGTTTCTAGGTTTTCTTATTAAATAGGATACAATTATATAACCCGTCTTTCTCTTCCTCTCTGTAAATCTCAACTCTCTTCACTTTGTACTTCAGAATTAACTATTCTAGGTTCATGTTGTGCTTCATCATATTTGATATTTAATTTAGTCTTTTCATCTTCTCTAGAATCACATTAGCACTGCAGTCCTAACAGTTAAAAAAGCTAATGTTGTAGCTATAAATTTCGACAAAAGTAAGCTGAGGTATGTCTTTTACTCGACAATACTGCTATCTTAGTGATCTCTTAAATTTGTGACATTTAGCTCTGAGATTCTTGGTTGAGTGGCACTCATTAACTAGATAAAATGCAATAGTAATGAGTATTATTAGATGCTGATAGCAATTAGCAACCAGAAGAAACCTCCTTCCTTCCCAGGCTGCTAACCATTTCCCCACCAATCCATAATATTTTTTTACCATTTTTGCCTGAAAATTTTTTTAAAATTTGTTTTTTTAATCCATCAATCACTTTCATTTCGTTGCAGATATATTATATCAAGCATTTCACCATTGAGAGTTGATCCCTTGGTATGTTATTATTGACTATATTATGTACAGTATGTACATGTTATATCCAATCCTCACCCCTCCCCCTTCTGTTTTAAGAAGCTTTATCCCTTCACAGATGGGACTTGAGAAAAGTTATGCAATTCTCTGCAAAACGTTTGACCATGAAGCCAAAGCTATTTTGAAGGTACGAACTATCACATTCTTTTCTGTGAATAATAACCCACTAACCCCAAACTCTGTGCCATTGTGCTCGTGTGAGAATTCATGATAAAAAAAGAAAGCTTTCTTCCAGGTATTGTCATGGATACTTCTTGCAAGTTGCATATTTTGATATGCTTATATTTTTACATGACAACTGTTTGTAAATAAACATAGAGTTGATTGAAAATTTCAGTTATATATTCCTAGTATTGTGCAGTTAAATGTTAGTGTTAAAGAGTAAAAAATTACATTGCAATTAAGGTATTGTTTCTAGGATCTAGTGTTCAACAAATCAACCAATGCATTTTCATAGGTTATGAGGTTTCATTGCTGCCAACAGTGTTTCTTTGTTCATTCTGGAAATATTTTTCTGTTGACTTCCACTTGTGGATTGCAAATTTTTTTAATATCTTCCTGGTATTGCTTTTCCATCTACTAAATACCATGTCTGGAAAGTTTCTTGCATTACCTTGTAATGAGATGACTTACATAAATGAATACTCCAAAGATGAGGATGAGCACATAAATTATGTCATAGGGTAGAAGTTGTTTTACTTCCTGTGGGCTTCTTGCTTATTTTCTTAGGTGACTCTGAGAACAGCATAGTATGGCATGTGCTATGTATTTTAATTCCATCATGTTCTTTTTCTGAAAATTATGTTCATAAATATTTTGAAATTTGTTGTGATTTGGTGGTGTTTACAGCTTCCCTTTGATTTTTTGCGTAAAAGAGCATGTAATGACCAAGAGTTATACTAGCAAGCCAATTCATTTATGAAGTCCTGACATGGAATTTTTATTTATTTTATGTGCTTTTCATTTTGATTTCCTCAAGATGGACATGAACATTTGATTAATGAAACACTACATCTACTTTTTTCAGTAGTGGAACTTTCATCGGTAAATATGATGGAATATGTTGTTGATTGGATGCAAAAGTCTCCATCATTTTGTATTCTTTTGGTGTAGTTTAACAGGGGTATATTTAAGCTTTTAAGGTCACTCACACAAATTCTTTTAACATATATTGTAATTGAAGAATCTTTTCACTCTCTATTATAAAGAAAATTTATATTGATTTTCCTATGCAGGGAAGTGGATAAGTAGGATAGAGATGGCTATTCAACATATTTTTGATGTATTTTCTGAATCAAACCTTTTTTTCTGCATGTTCTTTCTCTTTTCCTATTCTTAAATACAAAATAGAATAAACTAATGATATAGAATCATTATAATTGATTCTATACATGAACCATCTGATGTACTATGGTAGTTGCTTTTACATTGCGAAACTGCATCATGTTTTAATGTTTCACTAAATTCTATTAAAAACTATGTGTGATGCAATGTGGTATTTATACGATTGAAGTTAAATCTAGGATTGGAATTTGAGTATTGACAGATACTGTTGGCTTCTAAATGAAGTACAGTGTAGGGTCTTAGCTTTAAAGAGTGCTGGGGTAATAAATGGAATGTGGATAATTGTGTGAAAAGCGGTTGCTAATAAGTCATTGAGCTTTTCTCTATCTTTTGTTATTTCTTGGTAGTATTTTTTTTCTTGGGGAAGGGAGGGAGGCTTGCTTTGATTCATGGAGAAGACTAGGTTATCTTACATTTCTTTAATTCAGCAAGAACTCACTTGAATGAGAGAAATTCATGCACAATGAAAACTTTATTTTTCTAGGAACTACACAGTTGCCAAATTTAACTAATAGTTCACTAAAATACAAAAAAGAAAAAAAAGAAAAGAAAATTAGGGAATGCTATGTGAAATCTGTTAATGTTACAAAATCATTTCCTTTGCAGGATTTTTCATATGCAAACTAGATGGAAGCAAAGGTTTTTTTATATAGGAATTTGGGATCCAAGCGGGTGTCAAAATTTCACTCTAAAGAAAAGTTTCTTTGATTTAGATCCAGAACAATGAAAGGCTATAAATCAACTTGAGTCGGTCTAGGAACGATAGATTCTTATAGAAGTTTGGTAGGAAAGACTTGTGCAGTGTTAAATCATTCTATGTTGTTCATGCTATTGTAAAGATGTTATGCGGAGAAGATTCATTCTGGTAATATTAAAGGGAAATTATGATAAAGGAAGTATTGTCCAGATAGGTTGCTTATAAAATGCTATCTCATTTATTAAAAAAAAGGCTAATAATCTTGTAGCATATGTCAGAGAGGGATTGTTTTGTTTGTATTTGGACTAAGTGTACAAGTTGATAGGACCTATAACAGGGTATACCTTGATTGTTGGGACTTTACTTGAATTGAGTTTTTGCTGGCATTTTGAGTTTTCGCCCGTTGGTGTCATTTGAATTGTAAGCAGTGCTCTGAAAACTAATTATGTATGTATGAAGGTAGAAAGTTATTATTTGCTTAATTGCTATTTTGGGTGCTAATTTTCTAAAGGTTATTATGATTGGATTTTCCTTCACTTGGATATGTTACAACGACATTCTGTTTAATGGCTCAGAGTTGAAAATTGGTGTTGCAATATGCTGTAAGGTCCTTGTAGGTTCCTGCTATTGTACTCTAGTCTTGGCTTTTTTGTTTTGTTTTGGGAATTGCATTCAGTTTTATATTTGTCCTGTTTCTTTTCTGTCTTGTTTTTTCAAGACTATTTGCTGTCTTATGTCGAGCATTGGTTTAAATACAAAGATCAAGATTGTGGTTTTCTCTTACAAAAGTTGCTATGCTAGCTGTTTTTATTTATTTTTACGGCTACCATAGTTATTAAACCCGGCTTGACTTGATGTTACAAGCCTAAGTCTTGAGAAGAGGGAATCACACGTGGCAAGGAGTTAATTGACAAGTTAACTAGGAAGTTAATTAGTTAGTTGGAATTAGCAAGGATCATATAGTTGGTAGTTCGTTTCAAGTTAGTTAGGAGTTCAATCCTTGTACAAAAGAAAATTGTACAAAGCTTGATGGAGGAGCATAAGAAATAATACAATAATACAAGAACAATTGCAGAAATTGCATATCTCTCTCTTCTCTCTAATTTCTTACACTTTCTCCCTCAAATTTCTTCAAAACATTTTGCTTGTTAAGGAAGATCTTTGATAATTGGTATCAAAGTCACTTTCCAAAGTAAGGTAGCTTGGGTACAAGAAACAATTAAAAATGGTGGCAAATGGCATGATGAAGGCTTTGTAAGAACACAATAAGAGATTTGAAGAACGAATACGAAATACTCGTGAACAACTTTAAGAAATCAATGTTGTGATTTTAAAAGTAGGCTCAAAACAATCATTTCCGGTGATTCTTTCACCCATAAAAGTAGTCCAAGCATAAGCCAATCATTAGGAGAATCTAAATCCAACTTCTTTTAAGGAAGGGTGTTTGAAAATGACTAAACCTTCCAAAGTTATCCCAATGTAGGGTATGAAGTTTTTGAAATTGACTTCTTTGAGATGTTCTAACTATTTAGCAAATTATAGTCCCTAAGGGGCATGGCGTGATGGTAAAGGCCTTGAGATCTGCATAGTAGGTCTCGAGTTCGAGTCACGGTGTGCACCTCTTGTAAGAGCCTAGGACAGCCGGAGTTTTACTCGCTCACCTGGGCCCACTAATGCAACCATATTATTCAATAGTTTCACCCATATTTAACTAGTATTTTGCCTATGTTTTATATATAAAATGCCTTGATATTCTTTGTTTTATGTTTTGAAGGCACTTTTGGATGAAAGATGCAAAAAGGAGTAAATTGGAGATAATTGGTAGATTTAACCTTCAGTCGATGTTTTGTGCAAAGCGTGAGCTCTAGAGGTTGAAATGAAGTTATTCCAGTGGCATTAAAAAGCTAACATCCATACCTTTCTAGACATCTAAAACAAGAAAATAAAATAAGGAAGAGCATGGAAATCGCAGCTTTCAAAGTCAAATCTCGCAATCTGCCAGTGTTGACCTTTAGCCATTCCAACTTGAATATCTAGAGCTAAAGAAGTCCAATTGATGCAAACTCAATTTTTTTGGATTCATGACTCAAAGTTCTATGAACGCTCCAAATTTCATCCAAAACCGATGTCATATGAGGGAGATATGATTTTTCAAAGATGACATCTGAATTCTGCCAGCAAACAGGTTTCGTGAAGAAACGAGTCCAAATTACGTTCCGAAGCATCTAAACCGATATCCAAGTTTTTATTTCAGCAATTTAGCTCCTCTAAGTCAAAGCTTGAAGATTTCATGGAAGGCTATTTCTCTTTTTTTAGGAAAATAGTTATTGAAGTACTTAAATATAAACAGTCTACTTAATGGAGGACTATTTTGTAAAATAGAGACCTAGGATTTCCTAGGATATAAAAAGAATGAGAGAAGAGAAGGGGGGCAGCCACCCAAGAAGAGAAAAACGCCCCTTTCCTCTAAGAAACCCTAAATTATGCATTCTTCCTTCTTTTTGATTAGTTATTCAACAAACATGCAAGGCTAAACACTTTTTCTTGGTTACAAGGACACGGAAACCTTCAGATTTCAAGAACTGTGAGATTTATTTTACCTTTTCTTTTTAGTTTATATGATGAACATGTTTGTTCTCCTATGCTTATTTTTCCTATGATTGTTTATTTTAATTGTTAGAGCGAACTCTAAGTTATTATTGTAGACAATCTATTGCTAAGTTTGATATCAAAACCGGAGTTGTGGTATATGAACTTGTGAAGCAACTGAGTTTAATAATTGTGGCGGATCTACGTTATTAATCTTAGGGAG
>Ga0325414_1004499_pt1 | contig 14618 bp, 10 predicted proteins | sample PopdelMetagenome_8_FD_206183 | JGI IMG/M metagenome (GOLD analysis project Ga0325414, IMG submission 206183) | Populus deltoides microbial communities from Bellville, Georgia, United States - Leaf-PdKOR-R3 | ecosystem: Host-associated > Plants > Phyllosphere > Phylloplane/Leaf | place: USA...
GAGAAAAGAGTCGGGGTTACGGGGTAATTTTTGGATTTGAGGTCAATGAGAAGGTCATCAATGAAAGAGAAGTATTTGGCTCGACCGAGTTTGAGAATGAGAATGAGATAGGATGAGTAAGAGTGTTGGAAATTGGGTTGGCGAGAAGCGTAGTCGAAGATTTCTTTGGCTAAGAGAGGATCTGATTGGGAAGCTATGAGTTTTTGGACTCGAGATGGTGACCCAATTGGGGATTTGGTGTTGGCATTTGAATGGGAATCGGAAGGTTCTAGTTCTCGTTTGTGTTGTTGGTGATGGTGGGGTGATGAGGAGTAAAAGAAGAGTGATTGAGGTTTTGGCAGGATTGGGACAGTACGAGTACGAGGAGGAGTCGTTAACAATAAAATTCTGCAGGTAACCAGGAATGGTTTATGCATGTTGAGAAGCACCGAGGATCAGCACACAGATTCATTACCCATTAAACAAGGACTCTGATCTGGAGTCATCGGCAGGAGCCATCCAAGTCGAATCCGTCTTTCTGTCTACAAATATAGATTCGAACTAATTAGGCAATGAAATATACAGTGTGAATTTTGTTCGTCTCGACAACTGAATTCCAGTCGAGGATGACGACTGACGGCTTAAATATACTGTGCGAGGATGTTTAGGTTTTGGTGGGCTACCTGTCACTTCAGGGAAAGTTTTAGGAGTCTTTAGAATTGATAAGAAAAAATGGAAGATCACAACAGGACCAGAAGCTTGGTAAAATGAATGGGCTAATAGCCCATTGACTCAGTTTCAAGCCCAGTAAACCCGGGACATTAGAAATTTATTATTATATATCATTACTTCTTTCTTTTTCCCCGAAAGATAGAGATAATAGAAGTTTCAAACCCATTGCAAGAAAAACAAATCAGGAAATGAGGGTTTATGTCTATGCCTAGTGATGGATCGGCATTGTTGTTTTTCTTTGGATTTGTCCTTTAAAAGAGTGATTAATGAAAGTGTAATAACTTATTATTTCTAGTATTGTCAAATGTTGAGTTTAAAAATATATAGAAATGGGGAGCTGTCAGACTCATTATTTTTGTGATTAGCCAAGTATTGAACTCCTGCTCTTTTCATATTATGAATATTTTATTATGACGAGTTAAGAATATTTTATCCTAATAAGTCAAGGATATTTTGTTGATTTTTTAACTTTTATCTTCAACAAAGGGTACTAGGGGATATAAAAAGACAGGAGTGTCTTTTAAAAGAAGGGTTCAATTTTTCCTCCACAAAAAAAATAACATATCTATTTTATGTGTTTCTTCTAAATTATAACTATTTTTTTCTCTTAAATAATATTGATTTAATCAGAGAGTTTTCATATATATATATATATAAAGGAGCCTTTTGTAAGTATTAAACATGATCCACCAGCAAGCCTCGTCAATGAAGAATGAATCAGATTTCTAGAACTATGAGATTAATCAAATATCTCATATACCAGCTTGACCCACAAGTTCATGAGATAAACTTGGACCTCATCACTAGGTAATATTTATTAGTTGATGGAAAATAGTCTCATTTTTTACGTACAATAATTTGTAATTTATCTTAACCTCCTTTTATTTTACCTTGTCTTCAATTAAAATTTTGTTACATGTAATATGGAATTGGATTATATGGTAATTTACAAAAAAATAACATATCTATTTTATGTGTTTCTTCTAAATTATGACTACTTTTTTCTCTTTAATAATACTAATTTAATCATCAAAGAGTTTATATATATATATATATATATATATATATATATAAGGGAGCTTTTGTAAGTATTAAACATGATCCACAAGCAAATCTCATCAATAAAGAATGATTCAGATTTATAGAATCATGAGATTAATCAAATATCTCATATACCAGCTCGACCTATAAGTTCATGAGATACAATTGGACCTCATCACTAGGTAATATTTATTGGTAGATGGAAAATAGTCTCATTTTTTATGTACAATAATTTATAATTTATCTTAACCTCTTTTTATTTTTACCTCGTCTTCAATTAAAATTTTGCTACATGTAATATGGAATTGGATTATATGGTAATTTAAAAATAAATAAAGAAATACTAATCCCGTGTAAAGGAAGGGTCAGAGCTATTTTTTAAAATACTACAATATTGATCTCACAAGCAGGCTTAATCTTTCTTTCCACAATAAAAATACTAAATAAGTTTAATGTCATAATTAAATGTCCAGTGAAACTAGAATTTTAATAACCATATATTATTATGTAATAATGATTGGACAAGAAAATTTTAAGAGGATGATTTGATAGTTAAGAAGATATGCTATTTTTTTTAGATTTAAACTCTGAGATCATCATCTAAAATAATTATTAATTTTTTCTAAATAATATTTTTTAAAAAAAAATCACCTTCATTGTCTTGGAATGTCAGGAGAATCTATTTGGAGATTTTGATTAAGTAATTAGCATATCCAATCTATATTATTACTATTATTATTATTATTATTTAAAAATGAGTGAAATTTCGGTTGTGAAAATTTGAGGCCCGTTTAATTTGGAACTGGACCTTAAATTTTCCTTCCCATGGGCTTGACTTGATCCAACTGCACTGTATTTATCTCTATCTTTGCAGTACCGGAAAACCATCACATGGGCCCATAAAAGTTTTTCATATTTTATCGCTTAAAGTATTTTTCTCTTATGGGTCCAGTTTGCGGAGTCCTTTCCTTTGCTGAGATTTATTTTCTGAGTCGATGACGATGAATCGAGTCCTCTTGGTCATGCTCACGGAGGGCGAGCACATCAACAAATACAGTAACCTGTCCTATATCTATAGTAGCGTATTCTATTAACGGTTGTAATTTTAAATATTTTTTATTTAAAAATATATTAATATAATATATATTTTTTTTAATATCAATATACCAAAAAAAGTTTAAAATACATAAAAAAAATTTTAATAAAAAAAATAAATTTTTAGGAAACGCAGTTTCAACCATGTTTTCAAACACGATCTTAGGGTCTCTTTGAAATTCGTTGCATATCATTTTTTTAATTTTGAATTTTTTTAATTTAAAATTATTAGTTTTTATATTTTTAGATCGTTTTGATATGTTAGTATCAAAAATAATTTTTTTAAAATGAAAAAAATTTTATTTTGATGCATTTCTAAACGAAAAACACTTTAAACTACAATCACTACCATAATCCTAAACACACTCTTAATTTTAGTGGATGTTTAGAAATGTGTTTTTTAAAGTGTTTTTATTTTTGTAAATACATTAGAATAATATTTTTTTTATTTTTTTAAAAATTATTTATAATATCAACACATTAAAATAATAATAAAAATATATATAAAAAATAGTTTTAAACAAAAAAAAAATTAAAAAATCTAAAAACACCTGTTCGAAATATAATTCTAAACGGCACCTTAATGCAATTAACTATTTATTCTATAAAACTATTAGTTGAACTATATTTACTTAGAATCAAAATGGTAGACATGGAAGAAATAGCGAGCTTATGTCCGAAATAAATAATTTAATAATTTATTTTAGAAATTAAATCAAGAAAAATACAACCAAAGAGCTTGTTTTGAAGCAGGGATATCATCATTATGCTAGAAAATGTTTTTTTCATAAGAAAAATGAACCCTATATCTGCAAATCAATTATCACAAATTTATCATGCACTAAAAGAGCTAAAATACTCCATAACCAGTACCTTTTTTAAATATTTTCAAAAGATGAAAAAGAATTTTAATACAGTTCTAATAAATTAAAATAAAATTTCTTAAAAACAATGGGTGGTGGTGGTAATTCAGCGGAACCTAGTATTCACATCATCAACCATGAGATATTTTTAGTCAAAAATAAACAGATAAGGCACATGTAAAGAAAAAAAAAAATTAAAAATTAAAAGTCACCACTAACTTAAGTTGAAAGCCACAAAGAGGATTCTCTTGAAGTTTCCACGTGTCGATCTCTCCACCATGAGATCTCAAATGTGATTCACTAGGCCAACGTGGTAACCCCACTAAGAAAATCCTCTTCCAACAATCCCATAACTACGCAACACGTGTTCAGTCATGGACCCCACCAGATACCATCATAGTGTACCGTCCCTACCAGAAAAATAAAAAACAGTGGCCCATATTATGACACGTCAGCTAGACCAACCACAAGCCAACGGCAGCGTACCTTTTGATTGACCCTCAGATCTCCTCAATCAAAAAACTAAACCAAAACACACAATCGAAATAAAAGGAAAAGAAAATCCTCCGGGTGAAGAAGATATTTTTCGCGGTTTTCGCGGCTGTGAGTGAAAGTTGGAAATCAAGAGGCGGTTTTTACTATCTCGTTTATTATGAGGTTAATTTCGTTTTAGCACACTCCCTCCTCTCTTTTCCTTTCTGCTACTACTACGACTACGGGCTACTGTTTTCATTTTGAATTTTCTGCAGAAATTAGGGTTTGTTTGTTGTGTTGATTTTTAAGTTCAGATTTTGTTTTCTCTGCGAGTAATAGCGTGCTTGAGAATGGGTGAGGTGGTGGTGAGTAGCAGCAGTGAAGAGGTGGAGGGGATGGCGGTGGAGTTAGAGACAGAGAAGAAGGATAGTGGATCATCGGAGGTGGTTCGATGGGAAAAGTTTCTGCCAAGGATGGTGCTCAGCGTTCTTTTGGTTGAAGCTGATGATTCTACTCGTCAGATTATTGCTGCTCTTCTCCGAAAATGCAGTTACAGAGGTGGTTGATTTCCTCATTTTTTCCCTCTTCGTTGACTTTAGTTGTATCATTTTTTATTTTTTCCTTAACCCGGATTCAATTCTCATTTCTTTTTTTCTTCTTGATCATCTTATTTTTGTTAAGTAGACTACAAGTTGATTTTTTTGGTGATATAAATTTGTCAATCTCTCGTGGCTGCACTATCATCTGGACTTGTTTTTGCTGATTTTTATGGTTAATCCTTTAAAAAAAGAAGAAAGAAAAAGAATTTGCGTTTCTGTTTTGTGAGGGAGTTGGAATTTGTGTCTTAAATATATCAATTATACATCTACGCATCGTTCTTGGTTGAATAAGTCAGCATTACTGTTTTTGCTGCTCTTGATGGAAAAATATATGTTATGCTCTGTAATCTGAATGGATATATCTATTCTGAGTTTCTGGACGCATTACTGTTTTTGCTCTGTAACTTGTTGATTCCCCTTTGCCGCTTCCTCTGTTACCTATACGATGTAATTGGGCATTATTCTTAATCTGCGAGTATTATCTGAAACTTAAAAAAAAAAAATATTATAAGTTCAATTTTTTGTATCATTTACTTCGACTGAAAATGTACGCTTTCTTTTCTTCTCTCTGAGTAGTTGCTGCTGTTCCTGATGGATTAATGGCATGGGAGACTTTGAAGGGTGGACCTCATAACATAGATCTCATATTAACTGAAGTGGAGCTGCCTTTAATATCAGGATATGCACTTCTTACTTTGGTCACGGAGCATGCTGTTTGCAAAAACATTCCTGTCATAAGTATGTCAAAATCATGTTTTTGTTAACTTTACTACCTTGATTTTTTGTTTGACGTAGTGCTTAACATGTTAGGATTTCTTTGCATCGTAAACATACAGTGATGTCTTCACAAGATTCAATTAGCATGGTTCTGAAGTGCATGTTAAAAGGAGCAGCTGACTTTCTCATTAAGCCTGTTAGGAAGAATGAATTGAGGAACTTGTGGCAGCATGTTTGGAGGAGGCAAACTGTATGTTTTACCTTCAAGCTCATCCTTTTCATTCTCTTGGTTTGTTTTGTTCTTTTTGGTTCAAGAGCATACTACTAATGGAAGTCTTTTAATTTAATTCTTTATCAGCTAAGTGCTGGACAAATCCCTCAAAACTCGCATAAAGTGGAGGCCTCATCTGAAAACAACGCTGCAAGCAATGGTTCGAGTGACACTGTGATGTCTTCGCAGAAAAATAAGGACTGCAGCGAGAAAGGGTGTGATGCCCAAGTGAGTATTAGATCACTTCGATGTCTTTCTTGTAGGGCTATAAAATCTGTGCCTTCGAATTTATTCTTGTGATGTGATGTCTGCCAATTTCCCAAATGTATTTCCAAATAATCTGGTGAGAATCAATTGATTTTCCTCGTTGTTCCCCAATTCTTTTGGTTCATCAGTTGCACAATCCTTGTAAAGCAGTAAGATACAGGTATATGCAGGATCCATGACAAAAATCATGTAGGCCACTTGTAGAGTGAGGAAAATTTCTCTTTCCAGATTAGGTTGGCTTCATGAAATATCACATAGAAATTGCATGTTTTGCCACCTCCTGTGCAGAGCTCTTGTACGACCCCTTGCTTGGAAGCTGAGAGTGCTCACATGCAAAATATGCAGGGACTTTCACAGATGAAGTATAGGAGTGCTTCAAATCTGAGCAACACAGATAGAGAGGAGTTCGAAGAGTGTGCCAAATCAGATAAAAGCCCTGTAACTCCTGAGAACAAGACTGGAGGTATTTCTCACGTTTCTGTTGCAATGTTTTACTTATCGTTTATTACAACTGCTTGAAAACTGTGCTCTCTTTGCTCAATAATACTTAACAAATGGACATCTGACACCGTATATGTACCAGAAAGGTTGAACCGAATGGAGTCAGATGGAGAACCGTGCAGTGGAGCTTATAATCCAACTTCTTTGAGACTGCTAGAAGAGCATGCTTGTGCCAAGTCAGCGATTCAAGATGAAAATTCGAGACCAGAAAATGACAGGGGGCTTGCTAATAGCTCCTTTGGCTGCGATGATGTTCCTTTTGAATCCTCAAGTGGAGCCATTGACTTGATTGGTACCTTAAATAATGGTCCAAAGACCACATATGTACACTCTAGTTTACATTATGGCACAAACAAGTTCGAATTTGCTCCACAACTTGAACTCTCTCTCAAAAGATTGTATCCCAGTAGCTCAAAGAACCAGGGGGTGGATGAAAGACATGCACTGAACCATTCCCATGCCTCAGCCTTCTCATGGTAAGTTTTTGTAGCCCATAATCTTACAGGTAAACTTGGAATGCTGAAAATTAGATATAACTTGTCGCCAGCATATTGTTTTCCGTCTCAAACTTCAGTTTAAAATCATGAAAGCGTGTCTATCTTTCTTCATGAAATTGGATATTAGGCATGGATGTATTGATGAAGGAAGAAGCAGGGGTGCTGGGACAGTGGACGTGATGGTATAGGTGGTTCTGATTTTCATAGGTCAATATTGACATTAGATTAAAAGGAGTGCTCCTCAAATGTTGAATCAAAGGTTCAAAATTACATAATTTTATTTACTACTTTAATTGATCTGTTAAAGAACAAGAGCTGTGTTTTACAATTTTTTTCCAATGTGTTTTCTGTTTTAACCAATGGGCTTGTAGCTTCTTTGGTTTTCTTGCAAAGCAAGAGAGATGAAGTCTTGAGCTAAAGTCTAATGTTCGTCTCTTAAAAAAAAAGATGCGAAAAAACAGTGGTATTCGGCCCCTGATTGCATAATTTAATGCGAGTTAATTTTTTTAACTCTAAAAAGATCACACGTGTAATGCTACTTCGATTAACTCATAGGTTCTCTATGCAGGTACAATAGCAAGACATTGCAACCTCCTTTTCCAGCATCTGCCAGTAATGGTTCTGATTCCAAGGAAGAAGCCAGCAAGTCTCCTGAGCTGTCATCCAATCAACATGATCAAAACATTAATTCTATTTCTCAGAGACATGGTGCCACTTTGAGTGGGAATCAAGATATGACCATTCCAATCATTGGCCAATCTGGGAAGGCTGAATTAGCATATCCAAGCCCTCGACATGGATTGATTCCTGTTCGAAGGGGAATGCTCGACAATATATCTACGGAATACGGTCATGATTTTTCCCCTCTATATTATACTCAATCAAGTGCAGCATGGAGTCCCAAACTTGCTGGGTGGCAACAGTCTCCATATCCTCTTAGTACCTCAATTCATTCAAATCCTGATATTCATGATTCTGAGAAAAATCACAGGTGTTCTGATGAAACTACTCACAACTCTGTTGACCAAAATGATCATCAGCAGAACAATGAAGTGAGACATGACTCACCTGCTGCTGGTCAGAGTACTGGAGGTTTATGTAATGATGCTGTCATTCATAATAAGAGCAGTGCATATGAAAGCTTTGGCAGTAGAGATGATGGAAATGCCAAAGAGAAGGCCATGGCTCAAGAGAATTTGAATGATGGGGACAACTTCAATCGTGATGGTTTTAGAGGGATAGATTCCCTTCGCTCCAGCCAAAGAGAAGCTGCTCTAACAAAGTTCCGACTGAAGCGGAAAGATCGATGCTATGAGAAAAAGGTATGTGCTTGCTTATTGCATAGGCAGATATTGTGCTCATGTGCATCGAGGTGATTCCATCAACAGCTGCTCTGGACCCGTGTCATATAGCTGTCGTATCTTATCATGATCATTACTTTAAATTGTCATCCTTTCGTCAATCCTTCCAATTACTGATTTACATATGTTGCCATGAGTAATTTGAACTAGCTTGGGAATTTCAATTTCAAGTGAACTGTAGCACATATATCATGGACAGAGACAGGAAATCTTAGCATTCAGCTGCTAAGAATGATATGTTATTGCCTGTGGTGAGGATAGCAAAATCACGTACCGAGACATGTATGCTATTGTCTGCAATTCTTAAACATGTACTTTCTTTGACCTGCAGGTTCGATACCAAAGCCGGAAAAGACTGGCAGAGCAACGTCCTCGGGTGAAAGGACAGTTTGTTCGTCAAGTGCAAAATGATTCCCCAATTGCTAATGGTTGACCATGAAATTCATCATCACACGCCTGTTTATTGCTATCATGTGCCTTGAACTTTTGGAAATTATGGCATGACCATGGTGAGAGATAAGAATGTGTTTGCAAGCTTCTTTGCATTTGGGTCTAATGACAGTATGTTTCTAACTGTAATTTTTGGGTCTATTGAAAGGGTAGACTTGTAATTATGGGGTAAGGCTATCTGAATCCTCTTCTACTCTGGTTATTTGGTTTGCTTGCTCAGTAGATGACTGACTCATAGTAGTTAGAGAGCTTTAATAGCGTGATAATTTGCGTTGATAGTATAAAAATGGGCTTGTTTATTAAGTCAGCTATGCCAGTATTGTATCATATGATTGCTGAGCAGCTTCCACATTGTCTGTCGAAAATTTATGTACTCATCAACCTTGCTTTCTGTTGCTCTTCTATAAAATATGTTTGAATTCCTGGGGAGATTTGTAGATAAACTTCGGTTGATCAATCAATTAGAGGAGAAAGTGGATGCTATTGCTATTCTTTATTGTTTCATTTGGCTCAGTAATCTTGCCGTTTTGGGTTTTATCTGATTGGGGCATTAGGCTATCTTGACTGCTCTGTTATCAACGACAGTAACTTATGGATGCATGTGTCGTCACAGTTGAGCAATTTAAATACTCCCGGGAAAATTCCTGAATTAAGAGTCAATGGATCGTGGCAGGGAAGGATGCAAATAGTCACTTGGTTTTCTAGGGGGGATGATATCATGAATGGCTGCAATTGCCTTCGTGTGTAGATATTTTTGCGAGGGAGAGGAGAAAGATATCAGATGCTTCACGTGCCAAGTAGGAAAAAAAAAAAAAAAAGGGGCAAGTAATGACGTGTAAGCATGGACCCGAGCCCTCATAATACAGGGACTTGGTCTGTTGGATGTTGGATATCTGACGAGGCATTAGCCATGAAAAGAGGAAGCACGTAGAAAAGGTAGAACTTAGCCACCTATTTTTTTTTTTTCATGCAGACAATACTTATCCATATGTCGGTGAAGGAACTGTCATCATTAGTGCTCCTGCTTTTCTAGGGTTTGCGGATAGACCAGAGTTCCTGTTCTTAATCTCTCGTTTTATTTTGGGGCCCGGTGCCCAAATCATAATGGTTTGGTGACAAAAGTTATAGAAGATTTCCCTTGTGTTTTTTTTCCTATATTAATTAAAATGGATGCGTGTACCGTGCGCTTAGTGCAGAAATGGCCAGGGAGGCTGTATGTGTTTCCTATAATTTGCCTTGTTTCATGTAGCAAGTGTGCAACGGGGAAGAATCTTGGAAAACCTGCTACTTCTGCATAAAGTTTTGGAGGGGAGATGACGTGAAGATTTATCAGTGGTGCTCGAAAGGAAATGATGCACTGGAAGTGTTTAGGCTGACCCAGATCCGTAGAAATCTGATTTCAGTATAATTCTAGGTGTCTTTCATATTAATCACAGAATATGAGTTTATTTATATTTTCTTAAGAAATAACAGAGAATTAAAAACATTTACCAATAAACCATGATAAGTCTAAAGAGGGGGCCCGGATATTGTTGCTAATGAAACGAAAAGAATCATCAGAGAGGAGTACTGGAGTTGTATCCCGATTTGGAAATTGGCTTCATCCATGGAAAAGATTGGGAGGGGAGATGCTCGCTATCTTCACCTCTTGGTTTATGTTACGTTGGTGATTTTGTTGAGATGGGGCACTACTAGATATCTACCAGTGTTCTTTCCCGCATAATGCCGCGTCTCCGTTTTAAAGAGTTGCTTTTATTTAATCTCAAGGTTATTAAAATAAATATTTTTAAAAAACTCAAGCAATCAAGATTCTAGATTAAAAAAATACATTCCTTCATCCAAGATTTCTTTTTGTATGAGTTTTTTATGAACAAATTATTTTCTATTGACAGCATAAAAAAAGCTTAAATAATTGTAAGAATTAAAATAATTTAAATTCAGTAGAAAAAATTAAACATGCTTCTTTAGTCAAGACTCTGTTTTCGATATTCATTTTTTTTATATGAAAACATGTTTTTTTCAAATCAAAACTCTGTAAAGCAATTCAAAGAAACAAAAAATAACATTTCAATTATTTTTATGACATGTACTTGTAAGAAAAATAGAAAAACAAGAGAACCTAATATATTAAAGTAGAAAAAAAGATCACTTTAGTTTCAAGTGACCCAACTCGATCCCTTTCTTTCCTCTTCAATTTTTGTTCCATTTGTCACGTACGTACATTCTTCTCCTTCGGACTTCTTCTTTGTATCTTATATATACACACACACACACACACACACACATTCACTCGTCGTCTTCACCACCCACGCTCTCCTTAATTCCCTCCTCTCTCTGTATTTTCTATATATACTTGAACACTACCCTAAATATTATAAAATCGCATTTCTCATGGCAAAAGAGCACCAACGAAAAGAAAACAACCCACACCTACTCGGAACGAAAGAGAAAGGCGCTGGTCATAAAAACCCACGCCATGCTCTCTTCACATTCATCACCACCTTCCTTCTCTTAGCAGGTCTTGCAGTTCTCATAGTCTGGTTAATTTACAGGCCCCACAAGCCCCGGTTCACTGTAGTTGGGGCTGCTGTATACGACCTTAACACCACATCCCCACCTTTCATTTCAACCTCCATGCAGTTCACTATTTTCACTAGAAACCCCAACAGGAGGGTCTCGATCATGTATGATAAACTCACTGCTTATGTATCATACAGGAACCAAGCGATAACTCCCCCACTGTTATTGCCTTCACTTTATCAAGAGAAAAGGAGCACAGTGGTCATGTCTCCGGTGCTTGTGGGGGCAGGGGTTCCGGTGTCAGTGGAAGTTTCAGATGGGTTGGTGATGGATGAGGCATATGGGGTTGTGGCGTTGAGGGTGGTGTTGCTGGGCAGGTTGAGGTGGAAGGCTGGGGGCATAAAGACTGGGAGATATGGAGTTTATGTGAAGTGTGATATCGTGGTGGGTTTGAAGAAGGGTTTTGTAGGGCCCGTGCCTTTGCTTGGGTCTCCACAGTGTAAAGTTGACATATGAAGTTAATTATATAGGTGTGAAGCCTGTGTAAGGCCATGAGCTAGCTAGCTTCTGGTTCTTTTCCTTCTTTATGTGGGTTTAAGAGTTATTTCTTTTTTTCTTTTCCCTTTTTACTTTCCTTAGAAGTTTTAACTTGTAATATGAATGGCAGATCAAAGTCCAGCCTCAGAGAATGTCATGTTCTAGTCCAGTACTGTCTCCATGCCTTGGCTTATATATGGTTAGATCATGACGATCATCAACAACAAAAATGATTTTTTTCCCTTTTTTCCTTCTCTGGAACTCATTGCTTACGCCGACAAGGGCTATATATGCATTGATGTGTTTGTTCCTTGTCAATTTTTGTTCTGGTTTTTATTATAATTATTATTATATTTTACGAGGATTTTGCTTAATTTCAACTTGATCACGTACGCCACACTAGGCGTGAAAACAAACGAGACGCATGGCTCTCCATGCAGCCAAACACGCACCATTTGTCTTTAACATCTAAAGTATCTGATATATATGTCCAAACTGAGAAGCCATTTGTCCATTAATGGTGTCAACTCTCAGCACAGCAGATTAAATAAACCATGATAATTAATCTTTACTTTGACCCGCTTTAATTGGATTTGATAACTAGCACAAGAGCATTCGGATATAACACGCGTGCGTGTGTGTGTGTGTGTCGAAGCCTCGAACGGAATATGGAACAAGTCAAAATGTGGATAAGAAAAGCTTCTTTCCTTCGTTGGTCCTGAGGGAATATATTTTGTTCAAGAAGTGAGTAATCAGAGGAGGGATAGGATATTACGATTTATGATATGATAGTAGATTGAAGGTAGGGAAACAAGTGAATATATCTGAAACTTGTAGAGGTAAATTAATTTGAACTAGTTTCTTCCAAAAATGGACATATATATAGTACTTGAGTTTATGACATGAGCGAGGACTGGGGATGCAAAGCCAGTAGGGCTCTCACCGGAAAACAGAAAACTGTGGAATATCTGTGATGAGGCCGTGCATGATCTAACCACTGATGGCACCAGGAAACTGGGTAGCAAAATCAATAAATCATGCCAATCTGATTTTGCTGTGCTCCTTAATTTAAACTTATAAATATGTATATAAATGGATTGATTTCAGTTCAGATTATATACAGTCATCGGATAAGCTGATTTTTATGTCAGTGTGGAATTTAAATTTTAAAAAATAAAAAATATATATTATTTTAATATATTAAAAAAAAAAACTTGAAAAACGATCGATACCTGTCCAAGAAAAAATACTTCCCTTTCAGTGGTCCAGAGTACGGCGTTATCACTGAATACTCCAGTGTGATAAAAGACGCGAAGGATGCCTCACTCTTTTGACTAAATGTGCTTTCCTTCAAAAGTGAGACGAAATATTTTCACCGACAAGTTAAAGAAGAACTTGTTTCTGTGCCCTTTTTTTTTTTTGTACACTGTATATTGCTAGCCAGGTGCGTGCCCTAGAGATCTTAGTTTAGTTTGTTTTTTACTCCACGAATTTGTATTTTTTTTTCTTAACATTTATGACTAGTTGACAGCGAATATTAATATACAGTGAGGTATGACACCCCCTCGTATAGGGCATCGCATCTCTCAAGTCTCAATTATAGATCTTTTACTTACTGAAACCTTGATTCTTTAAATGATATTGATGAACTGGTATCAGATTCATAGCTTTGACAATTTAGCTGCGAAATTATTTTTTACCCGTTATTTAACAAGTACATTAAAATAACTTGAAAAAATAATTTTAAAAAAATAAATAAATTTTAATAGAAAACAGGTTGAAATTCATATGCGTTATCGAGTAATTATGCAGAAGCGTTGGGGATCAGCTTGTAAATCAATCACCAATCTTCTTTAGATCCCGCCAATGTAATAGACCCATTCAAAAGTGGAGGCTGTCTCCCTCAAATTAAGAGCTTGCAGCAAGTGGGCTGCTGTAAAGATTCAAAAAGAAAAAGAGAAGATTCAAAAAGAAAAAGGTTGGGAAGGGGAAGAAAAGAGGGATCAGACGCCCATTTGTCAGCCTTTGAATTAAGAATCGTAAAGTATTCTGCATTTATAATTTGAGTAGCTCCCTAGTTACATTGGGATCATCCCTACCAGTCAGGCAGCATCTCCACGGCTTCTCAAATCCCAAAACACTACGATAAACATACAGCTAGTTGTCTGGGCAAATAGTGAATACATTCATGGAATATTGGAGGGGAGAACCATGACTGAGCTGTGAATCGAGATCAAGTTGTCTTTAAAGATTTTTGAATTTAAGGGGAAAACATCAAGAAAGAGGAGAGTTGCATTTACGTGCGCAACTAAATGTCTGTGATGAATGGATAGAAATAAGAACATCAAGGTAGGCCTGCAGGCGTACGGACATGGCGATTGGTCACCTGTGCTGTCCATCCATTTCAATCTCTCTAGCAACGACGATATGAAAATGCCAATGGGCTTGTTGTGGACCCAAACCACGGGCTTAGATGAAACATTGTCCAGAACCTCAAAATCGAGGCTTTAGTGTGCTCGGCCTATTCCGCTTTGGGCTCGAAAACTCATTCATCTCTCTGCCTTTTCAAGTCATCGAATCCTTTCTCTCTCTTTCTTCTTGAAAAGTAGATCTTTTCTTTCTACATTTCGTGTAATAATATCTCAACTGCAAGTCAACTCTTTCCTTTCCTTTTCAACTAAACTTCATAACTAAATCCCTGCTCTCCAAGATTT
>Ga0325414_1004502_pt1 | contig 14616 bp, 6 predicted proteins | sample PopdelMetagenome_8_FD_206183 | JGI IMG/M metagenome (GOLD analysis project Ga0325414, IMG submission 206183) | Populus deltoides microbial communities from Bellville, Georgia, United States - Leaf-PdKOR-R3 | ecosystem: Host-associated > Plants > Phyllosphere > Phylloplane/Leaf | place: USA...
CTTCGGCTAATGGCATCCGAATGGATGGCCGGGACAAAGAATGATTAGCTTTGGCTAATGGCGTCCGAATGGATGGCCGGGTTAAAAAGGGATGATTTCGCTGCCGATTGTGGATCGGCAGCGACGTGGTTCCGCTGCCGATTCTGGATCGGCAGCGACACAGTATTCGCTGCCGATACAGAAATCGGCAGCGACCTAGTTTCCGCTGCCGATACAGAAATCGACAGCGACGCAGTTTCCGCTGCCGATTCTGGATCGGCAGCGATGTAGTCTTCGCTGCCGATACAGAAATCGGCAGCGACCCAGTTTCCGCTGCTGATACAGAAATCGGCAGCGACGCAGTTTCCTTGACTGTTTATGAGTCAAAAGGAGCTGTGGGGGCTGACGAATCCATTCGTCACCTATGAAAAGAGTTTCGAGGGCTTCTTCGGAGTGGGCAGCGACTAAGTTTTCCTTGACTGTTTATGAGTCAAAAGGGGCTGTGTGGGGTGACGAATGCATTCGTCACGTGTGAAAGGAGTTTCGGGGGCCATTTTTGACTTGGCAGCCAGTCAGTTTTCCTTGACTGTTTATGAGTCAACAGGGGCTGTGGGGGCTGACGAATCCATTCGTCACCTATGAAAAAAGTTTCGAGGCTTCTTTGGAGTGGGCAGCGATTCTGTTTTCCTTGAATTTTTATGAGTCACCAGGGGCTGTTTGGGCTGTCGAATCCATTCGCCACCTGTGAAAGGAGTTTCGGGGGCTATATCTGAATGGGCAGCGAGTCAGTTTTCCTTGACTGTTTATGAGTCAACAGGGGCTGACGAATCCATTCGTCACGTGTGAAAAGAGTTTCGAGGGCTACTTCTGAGTGGGTAGCGAATCAGTTTTCCTAGACTGTTTATGAGTCACCAGAGGCTAATTGGGCTGCCGAATCCATTCGCCACCTGTGAAAGCAGTTTCGGGGGCTATATCCGAATCGGCAGCGAGTCAGTTTTTCTTGACTGTTTACGAGTCAACAGGGGCTGTGGGGGCTGACGAATCCATACGTCACATGTGAAAAGAGTTTCCAGGGCTACTTCTGATAGGGTAGCGACTCGGTTTTCCTAGACTATTTATGAGTCAAGAGGGGCTGACGAATCCATTCGTCACGTGTGAAAAGAGTTTCGAGGGCTACTTCTGAATGGGCAGCGACTCAGTTTTCTTAGACAGTTTATGACTCACCAGGGGCTGTTTAGGCTGCCGAATCCATTCGCCTCCAGTGAAAGCAGTTTCGGAGCTATATCTGAATGGGCAGCGAGTCAGTTTTCCTTGACTGTTTATGAGTCAACAGGGGCTGTGGGGGCTGACGAATCCATTCGTCACCTATGAAAAGAGTTTCGAGGGCTTCTTCGGAGTGGGCAGCGACTAAGTTTTCCTTGACTGTTTATGAGTCAAAAGGAGCTGTGTGGGGTGACGAATGCATTCGTCACCTGTGAAAAGAGTTTCGGGGGCCATTTTTGACTTGGCAGCCAGTCAGTTTTCCTTGACTGTTTATGAGTCAAAAGGGATTGTGTGGGGTGACGAATGCATTCGTCACCTGTGAAAGGAGTTTCGGGGGCCATTTTTGACTTGGCAGCCAGTCAGTTTTCCTTGACTGTTTATGAGTCAACAGGGGCTGTGGGGACTGACGAATCCATTCGTCACCTATGAAAAGAGTTTCGAGGGCTTCTTCGGAGTGGGCAGCGACTAAGTTTTCCTTCATTGTTTATGAGTCAAAAGGGGCTGTGTGGGGTGACGAATGCATTCGTCACCTGTGAAAGGAGTATCGGGGGCCATTTTTGACTTGGCAGCCAGTCAGTTTTCCTTGACTGTTTATGAGTCAACAGGGGCTGTGGGACCTGACGAATCCATTCGTCACCTATGAAAAAAGTTTCGAGGGCTTCTTTGGAGTGGGCAGCGACTATGTTTTCCTTGAATTTTTATGAGTCACCAGGGGCTGTTTGGGCTGCCGAATCCATTCGCCACCTGTGAAAGTAGTTTCGGGGGCTATATCTGAATGGGCAGCGAGTCAGTTTTCCTTGACCGTTTATGAGTCAACAGGGGCTGACGAATCCATTCGTCACGTGTGAAAAGAGTTTCGAGGGCTACTTCTGAGTGGGTAGCGAATTAGTTTTCCTAGACTGTTTATGAGTCACCAGAGGCTAATTGGGCTGCCGAATCCATTCGCCACCTGTGAAAGCAGTTTCGGGGGCTATATCCGAATCGGCAGCGAGTCAGTTTTTCTTGACTGTTTACAAGTCAACAGGGGCTGTGCGAGCTGACGAATCCATACGTCACATGTGAAAAGAGTTTCCAGGGCTACTTCTGATAGGGTAGCGACTCGGTTTTCCTAGACTGTTTATGAGTCAAGAGAGGCTGACGAATCCATTCGTCACGTGTGAAAAGAGTTTCGAGGGCTACTTCTGAATGGGCAGCGACTTAGTTTTCTTAGACAGTTTATGACTCACCAGGGGCTGTTGAGGCTGCCGAATCCATTCGCCTCCAGTGAAAGCAGTTTCGGGGCTATATCTGAATGGGCAGCGAGTCAGTTTTCCTTGACTGTTTATGAGTCAACAAGGGCTGTGGGGGCTGACGAATCCATTCGTCACCTATGAAAAGAGTTTCGAGGGCTTCTTCGGAGTGGGCAGCGACTAAGTTTTCCTTGACTGTTTATGAGTCAAAAGGGGCTGTGTGGGGTGACGAATGCATTCGTCACCTGTGAAAGGAGTTTCGGGGGCCATTTTTGACTTGGCAGCAAGTCAGTTTTCCTTGACTGTTTATGAGTCAACAGGGGCTGTGGGGGCTGACGAATCCATTCGTCACCTATGAAAAAAGTTTCGAGGGCTTCTTTGGAGTGGGCAGCAACTCTGTTTTCCTTGACTGTTTATGAGTCAAAAGGGGCTGTGTGGGGTGACGAATGCATTCGTCACCTGTGAAAGGAGTTTCGGGGGCCATTTTTGACTTGGCAGCCAGTCAGTTTTCCTTGACTGTTTATGAGTCAACAGGGGCTGTGGGGGCTGACGAATCCATTCGTCACCTATGAAAAGAGTTTCGAGGGCTTCTTTGCAGTGGGCAGCGACTCTGTTTTCCTTGAATTTTTATGAGTCACCACGGGCTGTTTGGGCTGCCGAATCCATTCGCCACCTGTGAAAGCAGTTTCGGGTGCTATATCCGAATCGGCAACGAGTCAGTTTTCCTTGACTGTTTACGAGTCAACAGTGGCTGTGGGGGCTGACGAATCCATACGTCACATGTGAAAAGAGTTTCCAGGGATACTTCTGATAGGGTAGCGACTCAGTTTTCCTAGACTGTTTATGAGTCAACAGGGGCTGACGAATCCATTCGTCACGTGTGAAAAGTGTTTCGAGGGCTACTTCTGAGTTGGCAGCGACTCAGTTTTCTTAGACTGTTTATGACTCACCAGGGGCTGTTTAGGCTGCCGAATCCATTCGCCTCCAGTGAAAGCAGTTTCGGGGCTATATCTGAATGGGCAGCGAGTCAGTTTTCCTTGACTGTTTATTAGTCAACAGGGGCTGTGGGGGCTGAAAATCGATTCGTTACCTATGAAAAGAGTTTCGAGGGCTTCTTCGGAGTGGCAGCGACTCAGTTTTCCTTAACAGTTAATGAGTCAAAAGGGGTTGTGTGGGCTGACGAATGCATTCGTCACGTATGAAAGGAGTTTCAGGGGCCATTTTTGACTCGGCAGCAAGTCAGTTTTCCTTGACTGTTTATGAGTCAACAGGGGCTGACGAATCCACTCGTCACGTGTGAAAAGAGTTTCGAGGGCTACTTCTGAGTGGGCAGCGACTCCGTTTTCCTTGACTGTTTATGAGTCACCAAGGGCTATTTAGGCTGCCAAATCCATTCGCCACCTGTGAAAGCAGTTTAGGGGGCTATATCTGAATGGGCAGCGAGTTAGTTTTTTATGACTTTTTATGAGTCAACAGGGGCTGGGGGGCTGACGAATCCATTTGTCACATGTGAAAAGAGTTGCGAGGGCTACTTTTGAGTGGGCATCGACGCAGTTTTCCTAGACTGTTTATAAGTCACCAGGGGCTGTTTAGGCTGCCGAATCCATTCGCCACCTGTAAAAGTAGTTTCAGGGGCTATATTTGAATAGGCAGCGAGTCAGTTTTCCTTGACTGTTTATGAGTCAACAGGGGCTGTGGGAGCTGACAAATCCATTAGTCACCTATGAAAAGAGTTTCGAGGGCTTCTTTCGAGTGGGCAGCGACTCTGTTTTCCTTGAGTGTTTATGAGTCAAAAGGGAATGTGTGGGCTGACGAATGCAGTCGTCACCTGTGAAAGGAGTTTCGGTGGCAATTTTTGACTCGGCAAAGAGTCAGTTTTCCTTGACTGTTTATGAGTCAACAGGGGCTGACGAATCCATTCGTCACGTGTGAAAAGAGTTTCGAGGGCTACTTCTGAGTGGGCAGCGACTCAGCTTTCCTAGACTATTTATGAGTCACCAAGGGCTGTTTAGGCTGCTGAATCCATTGGCCACCTATGAAAGCAGTTTCGGGGGCTATATCTGACTGGGGAGCGAGTCAGTTTTCCTTGATTATTTATGAGTCAACAGGGGCTGTGGGGGCTGACGAATCGATTCGTCACCTATAAAAGAGTGGGTAGCGACTCAGTTTTCCTTGACTGTTTATGAGTCAAAAGGAGTTGTGTGGGGTGACGAATGCATTCGTCACTTGTGAAAGGAGTTTCGGGGGCTATATCTGAATGGGCAGCGAGTCAGTTTTCCTTTACTATTTATGAGTCAACAGGGGCTGTGGGGGCTGACGAATTCATTCGTCACCTATGAAAAGAGTTTCGAGGGCTTCTTCAGAGTGGGCAGCGACTCAGTTTTCCTTGACTATTTATGATACAAAAGGGATTGTGTGAGGTGACGAATGTATTCGTCACCTGTGAAAGGAGTTTCGGGGGCCATTTTTGACTTGGCAGCCAGTTAGTTTTCCTTGACTGTTTATGTGTCAACAGGGGTTGTGGGGGCTGACGAATCCATTCGTCACCTATGAAAAGAGTTTCGAGGGCTTCTTTGGAGTGGGCAGCGACTCTGTTTTCCTTGAATTTTTATGAGTCACCAGGGGCTGTTTGGGCTGCCGAATCCATTCGCCATCTGTGAAAGTAGTTTCGGGGGCTATATCTGAATGGGCAGCGAGTCAGTTTTCCTTGACTGTTTATGAGTCAACAGGGGCTGACGAATCCATTCGTCACGTGTGAAAAGAGTTTCGAGGGCTACTTCTGAGTGGGTAGCGAATCAGTTTTCCTAGACTGTTTATGAGTCACCAGAGGCTAATTGGGCTGCCGAATCCATTCGCCACCTGTGAAAGCAGTTTCGGGGGCTATATCTGAATCGGCAGCGAGTCAGTTTTCCTTGACTGTTTACGAGTCAACAGGGGCTGTGGGGGCTGACGAATCCATACGTCACATGTGAAAAAAGTTTCCAGGGGTACTTCTGATAGGGTAGCGACTCGGTTTTCCTAGACTGTTTATGAGTCAACAGGGGCTGACGAATCCATTCGTCACGTGTGAAAAGAGTTTCAAGGGCTACTTCTGAGTGGGCAGCGACTCAGTTTTCTTAGACTGTTTATGACTCACCAGGGGCTGTTTAGGCTGCCGAATCCATTCGCCTCCAGTGAAAGCAGTTTCGGGGCTATATCTGAATGGGCAGCGAGTCAGTTTTCCTTGACTGTTTATGAGTCAACAGGGGCTGTGGGGGCTGAGAATCGATTCGTCACCTATGAAAAGAGTTTCGAGGGCTTCTTCGGAGTGGGCAGCGACTAAGTTTTCCTTGACTGTTTATGAGTCAAAAGGGGCTGTGTGGGGTGATGAATGCATTCGTCACCTGTGAAAGGAGTTTCGGGGGCCATTTTTGACTTGGCAGCCAGTAAGTTTTCCTTGACTGTTTATCAGTCAACAGGGGCTGTGGGGGCTGACGAATCCATTCGTCACCTATGAAAAGAGTTTCGAGGGCTTCTTTGGAGTGGGCAGCGACTCAGTTTTCTTAGACTGTTTATGACTCACCAGGGGCTGTTTAGGCTGCCGAATCCATTCGCCTCCAGTGAAAGCAGTTTCGGGGCTATATCTGAATGGGCAGCGAGTCAGTTTTCCTTGACTGTTTATGAGTCAACAGGGGCTGTGGGGGCTGACGAATCCATTCGTCACCTATGAAAATAGTTTCGAGGGCTTCTTCGGAGTGGGCAGCGACTAAGTTTTCCTTGACTGTTTATGAGTCAAAAGGGGCTGTGTGGGGTGACGAATGCATTCGTCACCTGTGAAAGGAGTTTCGGGGGCCATTTTTGACTTGGCAGCAAGTCAGTTTTCCTTGACTGTTTATGAGTCAATAGGGGCTGTGGGGGCTGACAAATCCATTCGTCACCTATGAAAAAACTTTCGAGGGCTTCTTTGGAGTGGGCAGCAACTCTATTTTCCTTGACTTCTTATGAGTCACCAGGGGCTGTTTGGGCTGCCGAATCCATTCGCCACCTGTAAAAGGAGTTTCGGGGGCTATATCTGAATGGGCAGCGAGTCAGTTTTCCTTGACTGTTTATGTGTCAACTGGGGCTGACGAATCCATTGTCACGTGTGAAAAGAGTTTCGAACGCTACTTCTGAGTGGGTAGCGAATCAGTTTTCCTAGACTGTTTATGAGTCACCAGAGGCTAATTGGGCTGCCGAATCCATTCGCCACCTGTGAAAGCAGTTTCGGGGGCTATATCCGAATCGGCAGCGAGTCAGTTTTTCTTGACTGTTTACGAGTCAACAGGGGCTGTGGGGGCTGACGAATCCGTACGTCACATGTGAAAAGAGTTTCCAGGGCTACTTCTGATAGGGTAGCGACTCGGTTTTCCTAAACTGTTTATGAGTCAAGAGGGGCTGACGAATCCATTCGTCACGTGTGAAAAGAGTTTCGAGGGCTACTTCTGAGTGGGCAGCGACTCAGTTTTCTTAGACTGTTTATGAGTCAGCAGCGGCTGTTTGGGCTGCCGAATCCATTCGCCACCTATGAAAGCAGTTTCGGGGGCTACATCTGAATAGGCAGCGAGTCAGTTTTCCTTGACTGTTTATGAGTCAAAAGGGGCTGTGTGGGCTGACGAATGCATTCGTCACCCGTGAAAGGTGTTTCGGGGGCCATTTTTGACTCGGCAGCGAGTCAGTTTTCCTTGACTGTTTATGAGTCAACAGGGACTGACGAACCCATTCGTCACGTGTGAAAAGAGTTTCGAGGGCTACTTCTGAGTGGGCAGCGACTCAGTTTTCTTAGACTGTTTATGAGTCAGCAGCGGCTGTTTGGGCTGCCGAATCCATTCGCCACCTGTGAAAGCAGTTTCGGGGGCTACATCTGAATAGGCAGCGAGTCAGTTTTCCCTGACTGTTTACGAGTCAAGAGGGGCTGACGAATCCATTCGTCACGTGTGAAAAGAGTTTCGAGGGCTCCTTCTGAGTGAGCAGCGACTCAGTTTTCCTAGACTGTTTATGAGTCACTAGGGGCTGTTTGGGCTGCCGAATCCATTCGCCACTTGTGAAAGCAGTTTCGGGGGCTATATCTGAATGGGCACCGAGTCAGTTTTTCTTGACTGTTTATGAGTCAACAGGTGATGTGGGGGCTTACGAATCTATTCGTCACATGTGAAAAGAGTTTCAACGGCTACATCTGATAGGGCAACGACTCAGTTTTCATAGACTGTTTATGAATCACGAGGGGTTGTTTAGGCTGCTGAATCCATTCGCCTCCTGTGAAAGCAGTTTCGTGGGCTATATCTGAATAGGTAGCGAGTCACTTTTCCTTGACTGTTTATGATTCAAGAGGGGCTGACGAATCCATTCGTCACCTATGAAAAGAGTTTCGAGGGGTTCTTTGGAATGGGCAGCGACTCAGTTTTCCTTGACTATTTATGAGTCAAAAGGGGCTGTGTGGGCTGACGAATGCATTCGTCACCTGTGAAAGGTGTTTCGGGGGCCATTTTTGATTCGGCAGCGAGTCAGTTTTCCCTGACTGTTTACGAGTCAACAGGGGCTGTGGGTGCTGACGAATCCATTCGTCATATGTGAAAAGAGTTTCGAGGGCTACTTCTGAGTGGGCAGCGACTCAGTTTTCCTAGACTGTTTATGAGTCACCACGGGCTGTTTGGGCTGTCGAATCCATTCGCCACCTGTGAAAGCAGTTTCGGTGGCTATATCTGAATGGGCAGCGAGTCACTTTTCCTTGACTGTTTATGAGTCAAAAGGGGCTGACGAATCCGTTCGTGACGTGTGAAAAGAGTTTCGAGGGCTAATTCTGAGTGGGCAGCGACTCACTTTTCCGAGACTGTTTATGAGTCACCAGAGGCTAATTGGGCTGTCGAATCCATTCGCCACCTGTGAAAGCAGTTTCGGGGGCTATATCTGAATGGGCAGCGAGTCAGTTTTCCTTAACTGTTTATGAGTCAACAGGGGCTGTGGGGGCTGACGAATCCATTTGTCACATGTGAAATGAGTTTTGAGGGCTACTTCTGAGTGGGCAGCGACTCAGTTTTCCTAGACTGTTTATGAGTCACAGGGGCTGTTTTGGCTGCCGAATCCATTCGCCACCTGTGAAAGCAGTTTCGGGGGCTATATCTGAATGGGCAGCGAGTCAGTTTTCCTTGACTGTTTATGATTCAACAAGGGCTGACGAATCTATTCGTCACATGTGAAAAGAGTTTCAAGGGCTACATCTTATAGGGCAGCGACTCGGTTTTCCTAGACTGTTTATCAGTCACCAGGGGCTGTTTAGGCTGCCGAATCCATTCGCCTCCTGTGAAAGCAGTTTCGGGGGCAATATCTGAATGGGCAGCGAGTCAGTTTTCCTTGACTGTTTATGATTCAACAGGGGCTGACGAATCCATTCTTCACGTGTGAAAAGAGTTTCGAGGGCTACTTCTGAGTGGGCAGCGACTCAGTTTTCCTAAACTGTTTATGAGTCACTAGGGGCTATTTAGGCTGCCGAATCCATTCGCCACCTGTGAAAGCAGTTTCGGGGGCTTTATCTGAATGGGCAGCGATTCACTTTTCCGTGACTGTTTATCATTCAACAGGGGTTGTGGGGGCTGACGAATCCATTCATCACCTGTGAAAAGAGTTTCGAGGGCTTCGTCGGAGTGGGCAGCGACTCAGTTTTCCTAGACTATTTATGAGTCACTAGGGGATGTTTAGGCTGCCAAATCCATTCGCCACCTGTGAAAGCAGTTTCGGGGGCTATATCTGAATGGGCAGCGAGTCAGTTTTCCTTGACTGTTTATGATTCAACAGGGGCTGACGAATCTATTTGTCACATGTGAAAAGAGTTTCAAGGGCTACATCTTATAGGGCGGCGACTTGGTTTTCCTAGACTATGTATGAGTCACCAGGGGCTGTTTAGGCTGCCGAATCCATTCGCTTCCTCTGAAAGCAGTTTCGGGGGCTATATCTGAATGGGCAGCGAGTCAGTTTTCCTTGAATGTTTATGATTCAACAGGGGCTGACGAATCCATTCGGCACGTGGGAAAAGAGTTTCGAGGGCTACTTCTGAGTGGGCAGCGACTCAGTTTTCGTAGACTGTATATGAGTCACCAGGGGCTGTTTAGGCTGCCGAATCCATTCGCCACCTGTGAAAGCAGTTTCGGGGGCTATATCTGAATCGGCAGCGAGTCACTTTTGCTTTACTACTTATGAGTCAACAGGGGCTGTGGGGGCTGACGAATCCATTCGTCACCTATGAAAAGACTTTCGAGGGCTTCTTCGGAGTGGGCAGCGACTCAGTTTTCCTTGACTGTTTATGAGTCAAAAGGGGTTGTGTAGGCTGGCGAATGCATTTATCACCTGTGAAAGGTGTTTCGAGGGCTATTTTTGACTCGGCAGCGAGTCAGTTTTCCTTGACTGTTTATGAGTCAACAGGGGCTGACGAATCCATTCGTCACGTGTGAAAAGAGTTTCGAGGGCTACTTCTGAGTGGGCAGCGACTCAGTTTTCCTAGACTGTTTATGAGTCACTAGGGGCTGTTTGGGCTGCCGAATCCATTCGCCACCTGTGAAAGCAGTTTCGGGGCTATATTCGAATGGGCAGCGAGTCAGTTTTCCCTGACTGTTTACGAGTCAACAGGGGCTGTGGGTGCTAATGAATCCATTCGTTATATGTGAAAAGAGTTTCGAGGGCTACTTCTGAGTGGGCAGCGACTCAGTTTTCCTATACTGTTTAGGCTGCCGAATCCATTCGCCACCTGTGAAAGCAGTTTCGGGGGCTATATCTGAATGGGCAGCGAGTCACTTTTCCTTAACTGTTTATGAGTCAACAGGGGGTGTGGGGGCTGACGAATCCATTCGGCACATGTGAAAGGTGTTTCGGGGGCCATTTTTGACTCAGTAGGGAGTCAGTTTTCCTTGACTGTTTATGAGTCAACAGGGGCTGACGAATCCATTCGTCACATGTGAAAAGAGTTTCGAGGGCTACTTCTGAGTGGGCAGCGACTCAGTTTTTGTAGACTGTTTATGAGTCACTAGGGGCTGTTTAGGCTGCCGAATCCATTCGCCACCTGTGAAAGCAGTTTCAGGGGCTATATCTGAATAGGCAGCGAGTCACTTTTCCGTGACTGTTTATGAGTCAACAGGGGCTGTGGGGGCTGACGAATCCATTCGTCACCTATAAAAAGAGTTTCGAGGGCTTCTTCTGAGTGGGCAGCGACTCAGATTTCCTAGACTGTTTATGAGTCACGAGGTGCTGTTTTGCCTGCCGAATCCATTCGCCACTTGTGAAAGCAGTTTGGGGGGCTATATCTGAAAGGGCAGCGAGTCACTTTTCCTTGACTGTTTATGAATCAACAGGGCTGTAGGGGCTGACGAATTCATTCGTCACCTCTGAAAAGAGTTTCGAGGGCTTCGTCGGAGTGGGCAGCGACTCAGTTTCCCTTGACTGTTCATGAGTCAAAAGGGGCTGTGTGGGCTGACGAATGCATTCGTCACCTGTGAAAGATGTTTCGGGGGCCATTTTTGACTCGGCAGAGAGTCAGTTTTCCTTGACTATTTATGGGTCACCAGGGGCTGTTTAGGATGCCGAATCCATTCGCTTCCAATGAAAGCTGTTTCGGGGGCTATATCTGAATGGGCAGCGAGTCAGTTTTCCTTGACTGTTTATGATTCAACAGGGGCTGACGAATCCATTCGGCACGTGAGAAAAGAGTTTCGAGGGCTACTTCTGAGTGGGCAGCGACTCAGTTTTTGTAGACTGTTTATGAGTCACCAGGGGCTGTTTAGGCTACCGAATCCATTCGCCACCTGTGAAAGCAGTTTCGGGGGCTATATCTGAATAGGCAGCGAGTCACTTTTTCGTGACTGTTTATGAATCAACAGGGGCTGTGGGGGCTGACGAATCCATTCGTCACCTATAAAAAGAGTTTCGAGGGCTTCTTCGGAGTGGGAAGCGACTCAGTTTTCCTTGACTCTTTATGAGTCAAAAGGTGCTGTGTGGGCTGACGAATGCATTCGTCACCTGTGAAAGGTGTTTTAAGGGCCATTTTTGACTCGACTGCGACTCAGTTTTCCTTGACTGTTTAAGAGTCAACAGGGGTTGACAAATCCATTCGTCACGTGTGAAAAGAGTTTCGAGGGCTACTTCTGAGTGGGCAGCGACTCAGTTTTCCTAGACTGTTTATGAGTCACCAGGGGCTGTTTAGGCTGCCGAATCCATTCGCCACCTGTGAAAGCAGTTTCGGGGGCTCTATCTGAATGGGCAGCGAGTCAGTTTTCCCTGACTGTTTACGAGTCAACAGGGGCTGTGGGTGCTGATGAATCCATTCGTTATATGTGAAAAGAGTTTCGAGGGCTACTTCTGAGTGGGCAGCGACTTAGTTTTCCTAGACTATTTATGAGTCACCAGGGGCTGTTCGGGCTGCCGAATCCATTCGCCACCTGTGAAAGCAGTTTCGGGGGCTATATCTGAATGGGCAGCGAGTCAGTTTTCCCTGACTGTTTACGAGTCACCAGGGGCTGTGGGGGCTGACGAATCCATTCGTCATATGTGAAAAGCGTTTCGAGGGCTACTTCTGAGTGGGCAGCGATTCAGTTTTCCTAGACTGTTTATGAGTCTCCCTTGGGCTGTTTGGGCTGTCGAATCCATTCGCCACTTGTGAAAGCAGTTTCGGGGGCTATATCTGAATGGGCAGCGAATCAGTTGTCCCTGAATGTTTATGAGTCAACAGGGGCTCTGAGGGCTGACGAATCCTTTCGTCATAAGTGAAAACAGTTTCGAGGGCTACTTCTGAGTTGGCAGCGACTTAGTTTTCCTAGACTGTTTTGAGTCACCAGTGGCTGTTTAGGCTGCCGAATCCATTCGCCACCTGTGAAAGCAGTTTCAGGGGCTATATCTGAATGGGCAGCGAGTCACTTTTCCTTGACTGTTTATGAGTCAACAGGGGCTGACGAATCCATTCGTCACGTGTGAAAAGAGTTTCGAGGGCTCCTTCTGACTGGGCAGCGACTCAGTTTTCCTAGACTGTTTATGAGTCAAAAGGGGCTGTGTGGGCTGACGAATGCATTCGTCACCTGTGAAAGGTGTTTCGGGGGCCATGTTTGACTCAGCAGGGAGTCAGTTTTCCTTGACTGTTTATGAGTCAACAGGGGCTGACGAATCCATTCGTCACGTGCGAAAAGAGTTTCGAGGGCTACTTCTGAGTGGGCAGCGACTCAGTTTTCCTAGACTGTTTATGAGTCACCAAGGGCTGTTTAGCCTGCCGAATCCATTCGCCACATGTGAAAGCAGTTTCGGGGGCTATATCTGAATGGGCAGCGAGTCAGTTTTCCTTGACTGTTTATGAGTCACCAAGGGCTGTTTAGCCTGCCGAATCCATTCGCCACATGTGAAAGCAGTTTCGGGGGCTATATCTGAATGGGCAGCGAGTCAGTTTTCCTTGACTGTTTATGAGTCAACAGGGGCTGTGGGGGCTGACGAATTCATTCGTCACCTCTGAAAAAAGTTTCGAGGGCTTCGTCGGACTGGGCAGCGACTTAGTTTCCCTTGACTGTTTATGAGTCAAAAGGGGTTGTGTGGGCTGACGAATGCATTCGTCACCTGTGAAAGGTGTTTCGGGTGCCATTTTTGACTCGACAGCGAGTCAGTTTTCCTTGACTGTTTATGAGTCAACAGGTGCTGACGAATCCATTCGTCACTTGTGAAAAGCGTTTCGAGGGCTACTTCTGAGTGGGCGGCGACTCAGTTTTCCTAGACTGTTTATGAGTCTCCCTTGGGCTGTTTGGGCTGTCGAATCCATTCGCCACTTGTGAAAGCAGTTTCGGGGGCTATATCTGAATGGGCAGCGAATCAGTTGTCCCTGAATGTTTATGAGTCAACAGGGGCTCTGAGGGCTGACGAATCCTTTCGTCATCAGTGAAAACAGTTTCGAGGGCTACTTCTGAGTTGGCAGCGACTTAGTTTTCCTAGACTGTTTTGAGTCACCAGGGGCTGTTTAGGCTGCCGAATCCATTCGCCACCTATGAATGCAGTTTCGGGGGCTAAATCTGAATGAGCAGCGAGTCACTTTTCCTTGACTGTTTATGAGTGAACAGGGGTTGTGGGGGCTGACAAATCCATTCGTCACCTATGAAAAGAGTTTCGAGGGCTTCTTCGGAGTGGGCAGCGACTCAGTTTTCCTTGACTGTTTATGAGTCAAAAGGGGCTGGGTGGGCTGACGAATGCATTCGTCACCTGTGAAAGGTGTTTCGGGGGCCATTTTTGACTCGGCAGCGAGTCAGTTTTCCTTGACTGTTTATGAGTCAACAGGGGTTGATGAATCCATTCGTCACGTGTGAATAAAGTTTCGAGGGCTACTTCTGAGTGGGCAGCGACTCAGTTTTCCTAGACTGTTTATGAGTCACCAGGGGCTGTTTCGGCTGCCGAATCCATTCGCCACCTGTGAAAGCAGTTTCGGGGGTTATATCTGAAAGGGCAGCGAGTCACTTTTCCTTGATTGTTTATGAGTCAACAGGGGCTGTGGGGGTTGACGAATTCATTCTTCACCTCTGAAAAGAGTTTCGAGGGCTTCGTCGGAGTGGGCAGCGACTCAGTTTCCCTTGACTGTTTATGAGTCAAAAGGGGCTGTGTGGGCTGACGGATGCATTGGTCACCAGTGAAAGGTGTTTCGGGGGCCATTTTTGACTCGGCGGCGAGTCAGTTTTCCTTGACTGTTTATGAGTCAACAGGGGCTGACGAATCCATTCGTCACGTGTGAAAACAGTTTCGAGGGCTACTTCTGAGTGGGCAGCGAATCAGTTTTCCTAGACTGTTTATGTGTCACCACGGGCTGTTTGGGCTGACGAATCCATTTGACACCTGTGAAAGCAGTTTTGGTGGCTATATCTGAATGGGCAGCGAGTCAGTTTTCCTTGACTGTTTATCAGTCAACAGGGGCTGTGGGGGCTGATGAATCCATTCGTCAGCTATGAAAAGAGTTTCGAGGGCTTCCTCGGAGTGGGCAGCGACTCAGTGTTCCTTGACTGTTTATGAGTCAAAAGGGGCTGTGTGGGCTGACGTATGCAGTCGTCACCTATGAAAGGTGTTTCGGGGCCCATTTGTGACTCGGCAGCGAGTCAGTTTTCCTTGACTGTTTATGAGTCAACAGCGG
>Ga0325414_1004503_pt1 | contig 14613 bp, 10 predicted proteins | sample PopdelMetagenome_8_FD_206183 | JGI IMG/M metagenome (GOLD analysis project Ga0325414, IMG submission 206183) | Populus deltoides microbial communities from Bellville, Georgia, United States - Leaf-PdKOR-R3 | ecosystem: Host-associated > Plants > Phyllosphere > Phylloplane/Leaf | place: USA...
TATAAATCTTTGAGAGTTAGGGGAAAACTCTTGATTTTGGTGAAAGTATTTTCACGAAGAGAAAAATCTTGAAGATAACATATTTTTAAGTGAGAGAAAAAACTTGAAGATAAAATATCTTTAAATGGTATAAAAATATTGGTGTGGATTTATTAAGTGGTTATTGAATTATAAAGCTTGGATAAGTTAAAGAAAATAATATTCAAGTATGGTTTGGTACTTGAGATGGAGATCTAGGCTTGCCGAGCCACGTTAAAAATGAGTTTGCAAATTCTCTCATTTATCACTTTACTTAAAGCACTTTAATTATATTATTGGTTATTATATTTATTTGAATTTATTTGTATTTTTTAAAAAAATTAGTGAGACATCTAAATCATCCCCTATAGTTACCTTAATCCTAGAACGACATAATGATCTTGAAGTGAAGGGCAAAATCACCATTTCACTATTATAATCCAAAATGAATTTACTCACATGCTATAATGGAAAACTAGGCTCTTTTAGATTTCTTTAATTTCAATTAACAATTAATTGACTTGTTATAGTTTATATACCCGCACTACATCACGGACCAAATCAATTTATTTTAACATAATAAAAAATATTCATGTCATAGAGAACTATTTAAAATTGTTATTAAATCCGATCTAGTGGATCAACCTTAAAACCTCTTCAACTTGACTCTTTGCCCAGCTCATGTTTAAATTAAACGTGTGAGAGTTGCTCTAATGTGACTCAGCTGACTTGATCAAATTAAAAATAATCCAATTAACTGGTAAAAAAAGGTATGAAAATCAAATTAAAAAAAATGATAAAATTAAAAAAAATTAAGAAAAAAAAGAGGGGGCACTTGCTTTACTAAAGTAAAGCGGGTACATGGTTTAGGATACAGAAGAATGAGATGGCATGCATGCGCGTTGCCGCGGGTTTATAAAACAAATATATTTGATAGTATTATAATTATGAACCAGCGCTAGATAAGAAATAGAAACTAAAGGTATGATGGAGCCAATATTTCATGACGGAAAAAAAAAGTTGTGTTGGTGATCAAAAACTTAGAGACTGAACAAAATGATTTGTAGCAATCCACAATGTTTTGGGAAGAAAGATACAGGGCTTTCGCCACATGATTTACCTTTTCTGTTAATAAAAAGAAAAAAAAAATTCTCTACCAACTTAATGTTAAAAAAAAACCCAACAAAGATAATTTTGGAAGGAAAAAACCCCATGAGGAAAAACATTGTAGCAATTGACAATATTTTGTGAGGAAAACTACAGTTTTCTAATTCATATTTACTGTACATAAATTATAATCGAGATTCTATATTAATACGACACTCATATTTATTAAATTTAAATTAAATACTAACGATTTAGTATATTCTTAAAATTTAAAGGTTGTGTTATTTTTTTTTTAATTTAAGTGCTTATAACAATTTTTTTTGGTTGAAAGGTTGTACTGTTTTTATTTATTTAGTTATTATTTAAGTATTCATTTTGTTCAATTTTTTCATTGATGACAAAAATATTAGTTTCAAAATACAATCAATTCTATTTCAAACACTATAGAAAACTTCTAGAATTTTTATTATAATCTAAAGACTCATCTTCCTATCTTTCACCTCCATTTTGTTTTATAAAAAAAATTGCTTCCATCATCTATATACCCAATCTTTTAAGCTTTGCATAAAAAAAGAGATCATATTGAAGAAAAAATAGTTGATTTGTTAAAAGTTATTGAAATATAACTCTTAATTCATGTTTGTTTATTGAAATGGTGTATTGTTTCTCTTATGGTTTCTAGTTGCTTTATGATTATATCATGTTTAATAGTAATTGTAAAGCCACACTTTTTTATGTGGTGGAGAGGTTTATTTATATAGGAATGTACATATATAATTATAGTAGGAAACTAACTATAGGAACAATCACCTAATTATTCTGCTAAATTATTTCCTACAATCAAGGAGGATAACGTGATATGTTGCTTTCCTTATCATCCCCCTGCAAGTTGAGTGTGGGATTGACACAAACACAAAGCTTGGAGAAAAAGAATGTGAATAGCGTCTGAGAGAGACTCTTAGTGAATATGTCAGTAATTTGCAAGTGAGATGGCATAGATTGAGGCTGAATAACCCTTGACGTTGCTAATTCATGAATAAAGTGTAATCAAGAGCAATGTGTTTTGACCTTTTGTATGAAACTAGATTGAGGGTAAGAAAAATCGCACTCTTGTTATCACAAAGGAGTAACGATTTGTGAGATAAGGAAACTTTGAGGTCACGAAGAAGATGAGTTATCCAAACAACTTTCGAAGCTGTGTGAGCCAAGACACGATGCTGAGATTCACAACTAGAACGAGAAATAGTAGGTTGTTTCTTAGCACTCCACAAGATGAGATTGTCACCCAAAAACATTGCGTAACTAGAGGTGGAGCAACGCGTGTCAGGGCAACCAGCCCAATCAGCGTCAGAGTAGGTAGTAAGACTAGTAGGTGAAGAGGAAGAGAAATAAAGGCCATAATGAAGAGTATCCTTAACATACCGAAGGATACATTTAAGGGCTTGAAAGTGATGCACCGTGGGAGATTGCATATATCGACTGACAAATTGACAGCATGAGTAAGATCAGGATGAGTGATAGTTAAGTATTGCAAAGCACCCACCATGGAATGATACAGTGTGGGATCAGTGAAGGCATCACCATCGCTGGACAACTGTTTTAAGACAACCATGAGAGTTGTTGTTGGCTTGCAATCAAGTAACTGAGCACAGGCAAGGATATTATGAGCATATTTTACTTGGCTCAAGAAAAGGCCATTAGCAAAGGAGGAAACCTCAAGACCAAGAAAATAATTCAATGTTCCCAAGTCATTCGTGGAAAACTCTCGATGAAGTTGTTGAATAAAATTCTGAAGGAAATGAGTATTGTTGCCAGTGACAACAATATCATCAACATAGAGTAATAGGTCGAGGATAAAGTTGGATCTAGCATAGACAAAGATAGAGGAGTCAATAGTGTTGCAGGTGAAACCAAGATGAAGTAAAAAGGAACTGAATTGATGGAACCAAACCCGGGGGGCTTGCTTCAAGCTATTGAGGACCTTCTTAGCTTACAGACATGATGATGAAATCGTGGATCAGTATAACTAAGAGGTTGCTCCATGTAGATAGTTTTGGTCAATAAACCATTGAGAAATGCATTATTGACATCTAATTGATGTAGAGGCCATGATAAGACACTGCAAAAGAGATGACAAGACATATAGTGGAGGCCTTAACAACAGGACTAAAGGTGTCATGAAAATCCAAACCAGGAAGTTGAGAATAGCCTTTAGCAACAAGACAAGCTTTAAGATGATCAACAATGCCATCAACTAAGTATTTGATACGAAAGACCCACTTGGAACTAACAATATTAGTGTGGAAAGGATGAGGAACTGAGACCCATGTGTCATTAGAGGAAAGAGCATCCAGTTCTTCATCCATAGCAGCAAGTAAGGCGTGGACCAACGACGAAGGCAATAGGGAGGAAATATATGAGTGATGTTTAGTCTTGAAGACACCAGCCTTAGTTCTAGTGATCATCAGATGATGGTTAGAAGAAGTTGTAGAAGGAATGACAGGTTAGTTTGATGGCAGAGAAACAATGATGAGGATGATGCTGCAGTAGGAGAAGAGATGGGCTTTTGCTGTGGAATCAACTATGGCAGTAGAACCTGACGATGAAGGCTGCACAAAATCACCAAAAAGATTACTAGTACAAGAAACACAAGATGATAAAGAAGGTGTAATAGAAAGTGATGGAGAAGATTGCCGAGTTTCAGAAGGAAGAAAGGGCACAATAAGTTCAGAAAAAATCGAAATATCTAGTGATGTGGGATCGCAGGAAGAGGAAGGACTAGCAAATGGAAAATTAATCTCATCAAATCAGGCATGAAAAGTGATATAAATATGCTATGTAGAAGGATCAAGACATCAAAACCCCTTGTGAGACATGTTATAGCCAAGAAAAATATAAGCAGTGCTACATGGAACAAATTTATGAGAGGTATAATCTAGTAAGTAAGGAAACACATAATAACCAAAGGGATGGAAATCAGCATATGTGGGTGGCTTACCAGACAAAACTTTATAGGGATAAAGGTTACCAAGAACAGACGAGGGCAACCAAATGATGGTAAAAACAACAGTACTGAATGCATTAACCCAATGTGATAAAGGAACCTGGGAATGGAATAACAAAGCAAGACTAGTTTCAGTGATGTGGCAATGCTTACATTCAACGTGACCATTCTGGGAAGGGATGTAGGAACAAGACATTTGGTGACGAATGCCGGAAGCAAGAAGATGAGATTGAAATTGATTGATCGTAAATTCAGATCCCTCATTGCTTTGAAAAATTTTAATTTTGCATGAGAACTAAAACTCAACAAGAGTTTGAAATTGCTTAAAAATCAGAAAGGCTTAAGATTTTAATGTCATGGAATAAAACCACGTGAAATGCGAATGATCATCGATAAATATAATGTAATAACAAAAATTGGATGAAGACATAACATGAGCAGGGCCCCATATATCATAGTGAATAAGGTCCAAAACATGGGGAGCACGTTGATCATTAGCATTAAAAGGAATTTTATGACTTTTAGTAGTTTGACAAGCAATATACAAGTTATGAGGGGGCAATAAAGAAGTAACAGAAAGATAACCTTTTTCATTTAACATGACCTAAACGTGCATGCCATATATCATATGAGGCACATAGAGAATTATTTTTAAGAGAAGAAACAAATGTGGATTGACTACGTTTTAGCACATAAAGACCATCTTTACGATGACCACCGATTGCCACCACCTTTCCTGTATTGTAGTTCTATATGATAAACGATGTATCAATGAAAGTAATAGATAAGAGATAATCAAAAGTTAATTTGCTAATAGATAATAGATTTTTTATGAGCTGGAGAACAACTAAAACATCAAAAAGTTTAATGTTTAGAGGTGGGGAAAGAGTAACAACATGGGTAATCGACAAGGAGGCTTCATTACCTACTATTACACAATCCTTGCCATTATAAGATTGAACCTTGTCCAGTTGAAAGGAGTCAGGCGTCATAAATGCAACAACTCTAGTATCAGTGTACCAGTCAGCTACTGTGTCAGTTTAGGAGCAGTGAGAGAAGGATTCAACAATGTTTTTAAGGTTAGTAGCCTTTACATAACGATTAGGGTAGTGAGCAACTATATGTTCAATGTTGTGACATATTTAGAAACGTCGAGAATAATTACCACGACCCTTGCCATGACTAAGAATGAAATATCCTCCTCCCCTACTATGAAACTTACAAAAGCCTCCATTACGTGTTGAATTGAAGTTGCCTTTGGCGACAATGAAGGCAACAGATGAGATAACAAGTGTTTCAAGTGATTTTTCAAAAAATTTAGAACTTTCAACCTTGGAGACAAGATCTCAAAAGGAAGGAAAACGAGGAAAAGATAGCTAGATAATTGAAAAGCTTGCAAACTCAAAGCCTAGGCCATGAAGAAACCAATGAACTTTGTTTGTTTCATCAGCAAGAGAACCTATGGCATTAAGTTGATTGCAAAGTGCTTTAAAGGAATGAGAGTACTCAGTAACACTACAAGATCCTCATTATAAATGTTGCAAGTCATCTTTAAGATAAATTTCATGAATTTTGGATTGATAACTAAAAGCAGATTCAAGAGTTGTCCATACTGCATGAAAGGTAGAGACCATGGACTTCGACCATGGCTTCATTGGTTAGAGAAAAAAGAAGGAGTATAAGTAGATGTTGATGATTTTCAGGTAGCATGTTTGAGATACTAATTGAATCAGAGAGGATATGTCCAAGTGGCTTAGACAGAGAACCATTAATATAGCCAAAAAGGTTTTGAGAACTAAGAAGTGGAAGAATCTGATTTCGCTAGAGAAGATAATTGGTAAAAGAAAGCTTGATGGTCATTATATGAAACTTTTTTTGAAGAGAAATAGAAGAATTTAGAGCAATTGAAGTCATTGGATCGATGGATGTAAATACTACACTACTCTGATACCACAATAGTAATTGTAAAACCATTCTTTCTTATGCGGTGGAGAAGTTTATTTATATAGGAATGTGCATATATAATTATAGTAGGAAACTAACTATCAGAACAATCACCTAAATATTCTACTAAATTATTTCCTACAATCAAGGAGGATAACGTGATATGCTGCGTTCCTTATCAATGTTAATGATAGTAGTGAATGATATGATTATTTTTTTTTTCAACTGAATCTAAAAAAACAATGTATACCTTTATTATATTATTTTTTCTATCATATTTGTTTAACATTTACTCTTTTTTTTTTAATTTTTTGTTTTAATTTTTTTGTTTTGATTTTTTTAATAAAATCACCAATCAAAAAATTAAATAATTATGATTAATTTGGAACATTTTTTTTCTATAATGTCTAAAAAAATAAATATATTTTAAAACTAATTTTTTTTCATAAATTAAAAAAAAGGAGTACTTAAATAAAAAATACAACAATACTTATATAAGTGGGTTTGAGCATTCAATTGAATAAAAATAATAGCATGAACCTTTAAATAATAATAATAAAAGGTACAAATTGATAGGATCAAGACTATCCAATTGGGCCAATAACAAGATCAATTACAAAAAAGCTTAAATATGCATTCAACGGGCTTATTCAGAATACTGTGGCTAATATGAATTTTAATAAGACAATATCAACAAGTGAAGATTAGATCTTAATCAATTTAAATGATGCAAAAAAAGGCATGATTCATCTATTTCATGGGTTAATTAATCGCAACAATTAGAAACTTATTTTTTCTAATGTACAGTTTTACTCTAGCAATCATAATTTTTTATCTAACTATTGGATTAGACTAAAAGTTTATTAGAAGTTTTTAGATGTCTTATTCTATATTGAGTTAAAATTTTAGGGCAATTAGACATCAAAAATATTTTGTGATAAGGTCCAAAAGCTATTGTACGAGAACTGTATTAGTCTCTTAGTGGATTTAAGATTTTTTTCCCTTTTTTATTTAATTTCTTTTGGCATTATTTAGGATGTTTTTACCTATTATAAATAGGATTATTTAGCTTGTATTTAGGTTTTTGTTTTGACAAATTTTGATTTGAACAATTATTATTGTGTGTGTAAAGTTTTGTTTATACCTTTTGGTTCTGCATTAAACTACACTTACTTATTGAATAATTAAACAAGCTTTGTGACATGTTTTATGTTTCTTGTTCACATCTTTTTATCATCGTTATGTGGGGATTAATCATGAAGCAATCATTGACTTTAAACTAGACATTAAAATACTTCAAATTGATAATATCTTGCCACAAATTCCAAGATATTACTTCAATTTCACTGATTTCGGTACCGTTGTCACTAGATTTGATGAAACATCTATACTCATAGCTTATTTTTGCATGATGTTTACATTCTAATTTAATTTACAATAGAATTTCCTATAATGAAGCTTATTTAATATAGATATAAACGAGTTTCTCTTATTGGTTTCATCCTTTTCTTTGTTATCACATATGTAATTGGTAAATTAAAAGCCATTCAACCCCTAGAAAAGATTATGTTGCAAGGAGAAAGCTTACAGTATAAAAAAGAACTTATCATTGACAACTTTAGGTACAACAAAACACCTTTTTAAAAATGAATATTTTCTACTCACACATTACAATTATTGTTGTAACCTAATTTTTGCCCATTAGCTTTTAATTTAATTTTACAGGGTTGGAAAAATTAAAAGATCAGAGATTATTTCGATGAAAAGCGTGATTTGTCAGCTTGCGTGAAAACTAGAGACTACAATGTACTTTTGTCATTCTATCCTTATCTTCAAGATAATGCTTGTCTTCAAGATAATAATAGATATCCGCTTTTAAATTTGATTTTTAATTAAATTCAAAAAAAAATAAATTTAATTGAAATTTTATTTCAATACTTGATTAGAATCTTGCACTATAAATATAGATTTGAGTGCACGCAGAAGGATGACTTGAAAAGGAGGCACAAGAAACCCTGAGGAGATTAAAAAAGAGAGGAAAAAAAAAAAAAAAACCTGGAAGATGGGGGTCTGAGGCCCCCCCTCTGAGAGCAAAAAGCTCTTTCCTCACAGCCGGTATCCCTTTCCCTGTCATCTTCTTCCCCAAAGTCACGATAGGAAGCAAGAAACTAAAAAAAAAACTGCCAAAAAACAGCCCGTTGCTGCAACACTTTGTACCTCCTATAGCTCTAGTAGCAGTGCAGCGGCAACCGTTCGTCTCCTCCCTTGCATTAGTTGCCCATCCTACAATGGCGGCATCTCTAGCAAACCATCCTCTCTACATAGCACCGTCCCTACCCCTCACAGCTGGCTCCCTATTCATGAGAAATATGGCAGCAAAGTTAATTCACATCGACAACAGCAGGACTCCATCCTCAGCCATTAACAATGTTGCCTCCAACTGAGAGCTCCATCCTCAACATTGTTTGCAGCCAAGATTAGTAACAACAACAGCAGCAGAGGGAACCCTTCTTTCCTTTCCTCCTCGCCTAAAGCAACAACCACCAGCTTCAGCTATATCCCTGCACTTCCAGCAGAGCCTTCTCTTCTCAGTGGTGGCAGTACGAACTTCAGTGACCTGAGCTGCAGCCACCGTGAGCAACAACAGTTGTTTCTCTTTAATCATGGTTGCAGACATCCCTCCTCGTCACTAGCAAGAACGAAACCAGAGAGGGAGAGAGAGAGAGAGAGAGAGAGAGAGAGAGAGAGCAGAGAAAACAAAAGACCAGAGGGAAAGACGGAACAGAGGAAAAAAAATAGAGGAAAGACAGAGGTGGTTTGTTCAAAGGTTGCCTGACCGCCAGTCTCCAACGCCACCAGTAGTGACGTCTACATGCCAGCATTGTGTCTTCAACAAGTCCAGAACCGCAAACAACAGCAACAGCAGAGGAGTTTGCCTATTTAAACGATAACATCTATACTGCTTTTTCCCTTTCAATGTTCTTTATTCATCTTAACCAAAAGTTGATTGCAGCAGATTATTATTTTTTTTCTTCTTCACTACTTTTAACAGTATTTCACATATATCAACAATCGAAATTTAGATAATTTAAACTCATATTCATGCACAAATCACTAAACCAAGTTATATCACCATTTTATGATCTTTCTACTAATTTTTTTTTTTTTGATTCGAGGAAACCCCACCCCCCGGAAATTGCACTTTGTGGGCCCAGGTGAGCGAGTAAAACCTCGGTTGTCCCAGGCTCTTACAAGAGGTGCACGCCCTGACTCGAACTCGAGACCTGCTGTGCAGATCTCAAGTCCTTTGCCATCACGCTACGCCCATTGGGGACAATTTTTTTTTTTTTGGATTCGAGGAAACCTCACCCCCCTGGAAAGCGCACTTTGTGGGCGCAGGTGAGGGAGTAAAACCCCGGCTGTCCCAGGCTCTTACAAGAGGTGCACGCCCTGACTCGAACTCGAGACCTGCTGTGCAAATCTCAAACCCTTTGCCATCACGCTACACCCCTTGGGGACAAATATGATTTATATTATTCTCTAACACACATTTCTTCTAAAAACCCCGGCTGTCCCAGGCTCTTACAAGAGGTGCACGCCCTGACTCGAACTCGAGACCTGCTGTGCAGATCCCAAACCCTTTGCCATCACGCTACGCCCCTTGGGGACTCAAATTTTATATGTGCATATTTTTTTTTTTGGATTCGAGGAAACCTCACCCCCCCCGGAAAGCACACTTTGTGGGCCCAGGTGATGGAGTAAAACCCCGGCTGTCCCAGGCTCTTACAAGAGGTGCACGCCCTGACTCGAACTCGAGACCTGCTGTGCAAATCTCAAATCCTTTGCCATCACGCTAGCAAGACACAATAACACCTTCAATGCCTTTAAGAAACAAAAATGTTCCACACCGCCTTAAGAATAAGTAATTGGATTTCAAGAACATTCAATGCGCTCTATACCCTTTTCTTTTAACAAGAATTCACTCACCATCGATTGAACACCATAAAAAAAGGTTCAAAATTAACCTACCACTCATAATTCTCAAAATAAAGAAACCTAGCCAATTCAACAAATATACAATATTTATAATTTCTATAAATACAACAATACTCGATAATTGTTCTTTTACATATCACAAAAAGCCCACTCAGTTTCCTATTCTAATACCTTTCAGTTATAACTTGCTACTTTGTATACTTCACCTCATATTATACTTACCTCTTGCTTCTGGTTACATAACTATTGAATCGAAGGACAGCTCTGGCCTTTTACATGGACACCAACCTACGAGACTCAATCTACGAAGGGCTTTTTCTCATTTTGTGTTTTTTTTTTTTTTTATCATTTGTTAATAGAAAAAAAACCATGTGTCCTTAGTACAACTAGCAGCTTTTAGAACTTCTATTGTTTCTTACGCAAACAAAAACTTTAAAATGTTCTCTAATGATAATACTGCCGTTTAAAATTTATGTTATTTACACAACCATTTTACATGTTTCAAAATACAATCTACTAGCCACCAACGCAGCGCGGGTTAACCACAACTCAAAATCTAATTGGGCATGAAAGACCATTGTAAACACATATTCATTTGTATTCTTCACTGGAAAAGTATGATGATGTCTTTGCCCTCCTAAAAAAATCAAAAGTCCTGGTTTTGAGGGTATTTAGGTATTTCCACACAACACATTAGTCATTAAAGGGTTAACTAGGGGTATATGTGTCTTTGTTGATTTTTTAAGCACAATAAAAGAACTCAATTACCCTTTAAGATAGTTTTTGTAACTGATAAACAAAGATATTTATGTCTTTTTCACTTTTTAAAGTGTAGTGAAATAACAATTTTACCCTCGAAATAAAAAAAAATTAAAACGTGCATACAAGGACCTTTTTCTCTTTTCATGGTAGTTTTTTATATTATTGGTTTCTTAAAGGGCAATTTGGTCCTTTTTCATAGATTAAATATTATTAAAATTGAAAATAGTGTTGGCGTATGTGGCAGACGTGTAGGCGAGTAAGAGGTGCCCGCGCACTTTGAGCAACTTGTGTTGTTCCTTTTAATGGCAAAAAAATGCCCTTTATTCGTGTTGTTAGGAGCACCACCATGTCCACTCCCTATTTGTGTGACGCATGTCACTAGTGATGAGATGGTTTATCGTCAATAGGCCTTTTTGTTTTTCTCTCCTCCATTGAAAAGTACATTTTGGTCCTCTTTGTTGTAGGTATTTCAACTTCTATCCTTTTTTTTTAATTTTTAATTTTTATTCTTGGTTTTTTTTGTAGAAATTTTATTTGTTGAGGACTTTCTTTACTTCAATCCTTAAAAATTTTTAGGATTTTTTTTTAAATTTCAAACTTGGTTTTTTTTTTTAGATTTTATCCTTCAACATTGAGTTTACTAGGTATTGGACTTTATAATTTATTTTGATTTGCTTTCATATGGTTTTCCTAATCTAACGACATGGATTGTGAGTTTTGCAGGTTAGTCATGTTGACTCAGGTCATTTTATTTGTCCTTTTTTTAATTAACTTTTTTCTTTCCTGACTTTCATCCTTCAATATTGAGTTGAATGAAAATTGGACTTTATAATTTTTTTTTTTGCTTTTTATAGGTTATCACGGTCTTATAACTCGGGTCATAAGTTTTACAGGTTAACTAGATTAACTCTAGTATTTTTTTCCTTTTTTAATTGAATATTCTTTTTTTTTCAATTTCATCCTTGAACATTGGGTTGATTGTGAATTGAGGTTTATAATTATTTTCATTTGCTTTATATGGAGTTATCACAGTCTTATGACCTGATTCACAAGTGTGGTAGGTGTTTTTTTTCCTCTTTTTAATTGATTTTGTTTTTTAATTTCATTCTTCAACATTGGGTTGATTGAGAATTGAGCTTTGTAACTTGTTTCAATTTGCTTTTTATGAAGTTATCCTACTCTCATGACCAAGGTTTGGTAGGTTAATCCTTATTGACTCGACTCAATTTTTTAGTTGAATTTTATTTTAATTTTATCCTTCAACATTGGGTTAATTGAGAATTGGGTTTAATAGTTCGAATATTTACCTTTTTTCTATAGAGATATTAGGGTCTCATGACTTATGTCATAACCCATTTTTGGGTTATTCCGTAAAATATTTACCTTTTTTCTTTCCAAAATAAAAATAAAAAAATAAAATCATAATAGCAAGGGGACTGATATTTTGGCAAAAGTAAAAAAAATTAAAGAGACAATATAGATTCAAGAGCAAATTAAATTATTATTGGTTGAATATGCATAAAAATTAAGCCTAGGAACATAATTAGATTTTTAAGAGGTCAATTGATTTAATCATGGACCAAATTAAAGTTTAATTATTTTTAAGAATTAATTTGGGTTCAATTGAATGATTTAATTAGGTTCAAATACTTAATTATATTTTAAATGAGTCAAATTAATTTTATTAGGGGTTTAATTGATGAAAAATTAAGTTTGAAACCTAATTTGAGCTTAATTGAGAAGATTGGAATTTTAAGAGACCAAATTGAATTTTTATAAAGTCAATTGGTAAAAATCAGGGGTAAAATTGCAAGAAAATCAATGTTTTAGGGTCAAGTAAGGGATAAATTAAAGAAATTCATAGTCGATGACCATTTTGAAAAGAAGTCGAACTATAAGGACTCTAATGATTGAAATCAGGGGTGAAATTGAAGAAAATTAAAAGTTTAATCGTCAATTGAGAGTCAAATTGTATAAATCCAAGACCAAGGACTAATGTGAAAAAGGCGCTGAAATTTAAGGCTTAAATTAAAGTTAGACAGGGGGGAAATTGCATAAAATTAGAAGTTTAAGGTCAATTATGGGTGCAATTGAAAGAAATAAAAGATGAAGGACCAAATTAAACTTTGTTCAAAACTCTAAATTAAAACCCTAAAAAGCCCAAAACGACGCCGTTTTCATTTTTATTCTTTATTTTACCTGAAAAACTGCTTGAGTGGCCTCATTCCCAAGGCATTTAATACTTCATCTCTTCACCAAATTTGATAAAACTTGCACGCAAATGATGGTATGACACCTTAGTGTGGTTCTTTTTGGTGGATTGACACCAAAACAATTATATCACTGCTCCAAAGTAATTAACCTGACCAACCTTTTGCAACAACTTTGACATTTCATAATGATCACTTTGAATCAACAGTTGAGATCCTTTCGGGCTGAATTAAGGGCCAAGGTTTGGCACCATTAAAGAAAAAATATCCCTTTTTCTAACCTCTATAAATAGAGGTGGATTTCATGGCATGAAGGAGGAGAAATCAAAAGCCAAAGTCTGAATAAAAAATCAGTCATTTTCATGGTTTCCATTTTTCTTCTCCTCGCCACCTCTTCTTCATCTTCTTTCGTCATGTCTCCGCCACCAGCGCCTCCACCAGCCACTCATCGGTCTTCCCTGCACCACCAGGAATGCCACCATCAACTTTTCTCCTCCAACAAGGCGAGTTTTCCCTTCCTTTTCTCCTCTTAAACCACCCCCAGGCCACTGCATTCTATATGGAATGCCATGATAATTACCTTATAGTCACTAGGCTGGATCCAGCCCACATGGTTGGGTTGGGTCCAACCCAGTAAAAAAAAAGGACAAGTCATAATATAATAATAATAATAATAAAAATATGAAAAAATTCAAAAAAATTCAAAAGTCTTTTAAAAAACAATTATGATTTTCTCGCTTGTTTTTCTACTGATTTTACATAATATTAGGCTGTATATTTATACTGCAAAATACAGATCTGGTATTAAAAAAATTAAATTAATTTCCTCTTAAAAAAAAATGTTTTAATTTCATACATATAGCTGAATCCTAAAAGTTTTCTAAGCATAATTTATCTTCACATATCTTTTGTCACTAGTTCTTAAATACCTCGTTTCAATTATGCAATTTGTCTTTGTATGTTTTTTTTATCACTAGTTGTTGAATGTTTCTTTCTAGAGGGAGAAACTTTAATCCCCTCTTACCTGAACATGTTATGCTTTAGGATCTCTTCTGGTCATGGTTATTTAACAGCGCATAACAAAAAAATAACATGGGATAATAACACACAATAAGCAATAACTTGAGATTGTTGGACTCTGATACCAACAAACACATATAGAAACACAAACAAGAAGATAAGAAGCTAGAAAGACAGGTGATTAGTACTTAAAAGTGCATTTTTATCAAGGTTTTATATCATCATTTTGCACTTGAAGTATCAATAACTCCTTAACTAAAGCATGTTTTATAATAACGTATCTAATAATATAAGATACCTTTAATTTATGGTAAATGTTCATCTTAAATGCAGGCCTATCACATAAATGAAAGAATTGATTGATGAGTTGAAGTACTTAAATTGAAAGGACAAAGAGATGGCCAAACTTAGAAAAGAGATGATTAGTGTAGTCCAAACTTGAACACTGTTCGGTAATCGGGTGATATCTGGAGCTGCAGATCTTGGATTTAGGTCCATTTTATATGGATGGAAAGATAAGACATAGGCCTACAACTTTCATGTGGAGCCCAA
>Ga0325414_1004506_pt1 | contig 14607 bp, 7 predicted proteins | sample PopdelMetagenome_8_FD_206183 | JGI IMG/M metagenome (GOLD analysis project Ga0325414, IMG submission 206183) | Populus deltoides microbial communities from Bellville, Georgia, United States - Leaf-PdKOR-R3 | ecosystem: Host-associated > Plants > Phyllosphere > Phylloplane/Leaf | place: USA...
TTTTTTTTGCATAATTTAAACAGAGAAAAATAAACTCATAAAAAAAGATATTTTCTGCACAGCTTGAAAAAGAAAAAAGAAAAATAGTGAAGCGATTAATAAACAAAATGAAAAAATAGGTTCAAATTAATCAATTATCTCTGATGAACGTAATTAAATTCCAAATAAGATAATTAACGTACCAAATTTAATTTACCGAGTTTAAAGAAAAGAAGAACGTACCTTAGTCGAGGACAAAGACAATCTTGGAGACATTGACTTTACTAGGGTCAATCTCGGAGTCCTCCCGGACGACACAACCGATATCGGAGACCCGGCTTCCGATCCCTTATAATCATCCGAAATAGCGTCAAGAACATCATCGGACACTGTAGAAAAGCTCGACATAGACGACAAGTAATCCTTCAAGGAATCATTTCCAATCTCTTGTACCGCCTCAATATCCCAAAGAATCCATTTTCTCGTCGAACCAGTGTGTGGCTCATCGTGAGTCACCGAGTTTCTCCACGGCGGTGTCCCTCCGTTAGCTCGCAAGAACTTGCCACACCAGCTCTTAAGTTTAACCTGAAACCCGTCTCTTATAGGCTCCCACTCCAGCTTCCAGTTGTCAAAATTATTTTCAGACAGCTCTGTCTGGATCACTTTCTTCCCTGTCATGCCTAATAAAAAGGGCATGTCAGAGGCTGTGAGGTATCTGCCATAGCAGCTTTTGAGACGAATAACATGGCTTTTTTCATCGACTAACTCCACGAACCATATGGCTGCTTTGCGTGACGAGCCGTGTCGTGTTTGACGAGCAGTTTCTAGGTCTTCGTCTGCGATCAAGTACTTTTCAAGGTGGCTCCGGAGCTTAACTGCCTTTGTTTTGGTAAAAAACTCCATCAACAATCGAAACTGCAGTCCTTAATTATAAGTCCTATCCTCTTAATTAGCCAGAGACAAGTTCGTCCTGCTGCTTGTTACAGAAACCTTGATAACAGATTAATAGCTCAAGGATTAATAAACAAGTAATATGGAAGGAAGATACAAGGAAGGGTTTTTGTCTCTGTGTTGGAAATGGCACAGCAGCTAGCTGGTCAGAGATGAAGGTGAAGAGAAATTTAGAAAGGTTATTTCTTTGATTATTATATAGTAATTAATTTGATCAAAAAGTATGATTGTGTTTTGGTCTTTCTTGACCTAACTATAACTACGGTTACTATAGCTAAATAAACTACTTTTCTTTCTTAGGGTGCACGGTGACGATTACAGAAATGAGGGTGCGGTTTCTTACTTTGGACCTCGTTAATAATCTAAGAAGGTTCTCATATGCATAAGGCTTTGGGTCCCTTCAACTGTGAAGGTCTTCCTCGTTGAAACTTGTAAATTCTCGTATTTTATTTATATGTTTTTATAGTAATTATGTCACAATTAGTCAAATTCATGGAAGAACATATCCTAAATAACATGGCTATAACATTACCATGGCTGCAGATACTTCCCTGTACTATATATATATACATTTTACTTGGGCTAACTTTAAACTCACTAAATCACAACTGGTTTAATTTTAGAACTAAATTAGATAAAAAATCCAGTTAGAAGGTCGATGAATGAACGCTTAGCCAAGTTTTAATTTTTATTTTTTTTAGATTAATATAGGTGTTTGGAATAATTTGTGTATATTTCAAGTAATTTTACAAGTTTTAAAATTAATAACTATTATAAACTTTTAATATTTTTAAAATTTATAAAACTTGAATTAGGAAATAAATCCGAGATATAACTAATTAAACTAAATCACGTAATCAACATTTTACTCGGTCGTCGGGAATGGGTTTCCACCGAACAGTTTGAGACGAGACGGGCAGGCACAGGAGTTTCGAGAGACGAGCTTGTCTTTATCGGGAAGTCTTGAGGGATATGCCCGTTAGTTACAGGGAGCTATTGCCTCGCCACCTAGCACATTCTATCCTATTCCCTCCTCCGAACTAGTGATGTTCTCCCGGAAAAAGGAGGCATCATGGTAAGAGAGCAGAAACGCAAGAGAAGGATCATAAGAATGAACTGGTCGGGTATTATTGTTCACGCGCTTTATAGAAGGAGATGCAAGAGAGCGCGGGCTGGTAATGACGCGTCTACGCCCGCCCATGGTCTTCTGCCTCAAGAAGCTCCATAACAGACCCTTCGAGACAGATGGTAAAAGAAACCGTGGAGACTTGGTTCTCTTTTTTTGACACTTGACTTTTGCTTTGTCTGGTGCGTACCATTTCTGTTCGCCTTGTTTTACCATTTATTTTTTTAAACACGTTAAACTTCTTAAAATATATCATTACAACACTGATTTATTTTACTCGGGAGTATAATTCATTCGTTTTCTAAAGTATTTTTTATTTAAAAATATATTAAAATAATATTTTTTTTATTTTAAAAAATTATTTTTAATATTAGTATATCAAAATGATTAAAAAATATTAAATTTTTTTAATTTAAAATAAAAAAATTTCAAATATTTTGCTCTAAAATACGTCCCATCACCATGAACACTCTCTTATTACTCTGCAATGTCAGGATAATAGTAAGGAGAAACTAAGAACACCACACCACGATCATTGATTCGAAATACCTATATCGGTTCCTCACCTAGGCTATCTCGGATTGACTAGTGAGGAAAGTTTAAAGCTTCGGTTTTTAGTTAAATAATAAATTCGGTTAATTAATGATTAATATAGCACATTAAATTTTTTTTTAAGGAATAAGTGATATCGGTTAAACACTATAATACTATAATATAGATCGTGAAGCAAAACACTATGAATATGAATTCGCATCGTGTTCTACTTTTTATTATTATAATTATTTTGGTTTTTTTTTCCGTCTCAGCCAGCCAATTTTTTTTTTCAAATTTCATATCTTTTATTGTTGTGTTCATTTAAATTTTAAGTTGATAATTTAATTTAATTTGCATATTATATCATTATCACAATCTCTAGAAACATTCTAGTATTGTTGATACCTGATTTTATAAAAATAATTTTGATTTTGTTGTTTTCAAGAAATTAAAAATTAAAACAAAAAAATAATGAAAGATCTTTTATTTTTTAAGATAATATGGTGTCAACTGTAGTCCCGTTTCTTCTTCTTTTTCTTTTCTTCGATCATCAATTTTTTTTGTTTTTACTTTGATATTTCAATGTTGTGTTTATTGAAAATTTGAGTTAATACTTTGTTTTAATATACTCTTACATGGTTGTATCATTCTTGAAAAATATCCTAATATTGAGTTGATGCTCGATTTCAAGAGAAAGAATATGATTTTATTGTTTGAGAAAGATTGAAAAAGAAAGGACTATAATTGAATTAAGAAAAAAAATATGAGGCTTTTTTTTTTAAAAAAAATGTGTCAATGTTATTTTTACCTTCGGAAATTTGTCAAAAATCCTTTTTCATCCCTTTAGTTTTAAACATGCAACGGTTGGTCTAATATTTTATTTTGCTCATATTTTAGTTATTAAGTTTGGGAGATAAAAGAGTCACTGAATTATGATGAAAGTGAGAAAAAGTTGACAAACGACCACTTTTTAACGGCAAAACTTTTTGTTTTTAGTGTAAATAGATTCCATTTAACGAGATGAGTTTTATTTAAGTCTTTTTCCCTTGTTTCTTGCTAAAAAAATAGATCATGCATCGTTATTTATTTGGATTCGGGTTAATTCTTTCTTTGTTAACCAATTAAAAGCTAATTTAATACTAGAAATTGTTTTTTTAAGGTGCCTTGGGTGGTTTTTAGACTTTTTAGCTGAAAAAATAGGTGAAATAAATTTTTAAACCCTTTGAAGTTAGGTCTCAAGATTCTAGCCACCTATGATGATTGAAATTTGGAAACAGCATATGAAGTTTTGCCTACTATTTATAATTTTGAAGAAGTATCATGTCATCCACTTTATAAAAAAGAAAAAAATGAATCAAGTGAGCACGCTTGAGTTTTTTTTTATGACGCAGTAGTGCTAATCTTGTTTTTTCTCTCAAAAGATATTTTTTATTGATATCTTTTTCATCTTAATTGTATATTTAAACATTTGGCTGTTTTAGAACTAATTTTTAATATGTTTTTTTTTAGATTTATCATGGTCTCAAACAAATGTTTGGATATTTGATTGGTGTTCAATTTTGTAAGCATTTATTTACTTATTATATAAGAAAAAAAATAGAGTTTTAGAATAGAAAAGTTATTAAACCCAGTGAGATTCATGATCCAGACAACAACTTTAAAAGGTTAACTTGGGTTGTTGGGAATTAGGTTTCATAATTTTTTTTTGTTTACTTTCTATGGTACTATTTTAATCTTAAACAAACATCGCAATAATGGGTTAATTCACGCTTTGTGAACATATTTTATTTATTATTTAATTAAAAATATTTTTAAAAAAGATTTTTAAACCCAATAGAATCCATGATCTGGGTTACGAGCTTGACAAGTTAACTTAGATTGATTAAGAATTTGCTTTATGATTTTTTTTGTTTGATTCATAAGTGGTAATCGCGATCTCAAATAAAAGTCCTAGAGTCAGTGCTCAATGTTATGAGTAAATATTTATTATTAAATAAAAAATAGTTTAAGAAAAAATTATAAAACTCGGTTGAGGCCATTACCCAATTCATGGATTTGGCTGTTAGGCAATGAAACCTAGGTGGATCTAATATTTTTCCATTTCAATATTTTTAAAAAATAATTATTTTTTAAAGATTTTTATTTAAACCCAAATTATATTTTTATCGGTCATCTAAAATAACTTTGGACCCATTATGCCAATTTTGTCACATTACGACTACTCTCAAATGATTTAATTTGAAACATGAGCTAGGAAAATTGTCAAATTAAGAAGTTTCATAATTGATCTCCTGTCAACTAAATTTTTTTTAATGACTTAGATATTGTTAAATAACCCTTATTTCTAGGATAAAACACATACTTAAATACAAAATTACTAGGAGTTGTTTTTCATACATGTATTTCTTTCAGCATGTATGATAGCCTTTTAAAATTACTAAGTACTCCACTATAATTTATACCTAAATTGCGACAGAGTTTTCTCCATAATAGAACATTCCAAGTCATCGACTTAACCTATTTTACTTCTACAAATAAACACAATTCATTGATTCAATCATCCTGGAACATGATCCATTAATTTCAACTCATCCAATAATACATTAATCAATTATATAATATATTAATTATAAAGCATGAGAGTTTATATAAAGTTCAGCATATATGAATAAAAAACGGATAAATATTAAAAGACATATATATACAACAAAAATTAAGCATTAATGTTTACATGTTTAAACAAAATACATTATAATCCAAAATGAACTTATTATACTTAGTCTATGTAAACAAAAATGATAAATAAGTCTACTTCTAGCATATATGAGATGACCCTAAAAAATGCAATAAACAAACATATACAAATGACATAATTTATCTAATAATATTACGTCAAATAAAATGTACTCAGGCTCTCTTTTCTTTATCCCATGCCGATAAATAAAACCTTTTTATCCCATTTACCTATCATCATTTTATCTTTTATTTCAATTTCCAACATTTAATATCATATTATCTTTCGTCACCCATAACCCGATCAATTAATCCATGCTGATATCAATTCCAAATTAATATTATTAGTCATCACCTCGAGTGTGGTTAATCATAGGTGTGCCGATACCACCTAGTATCATTTGTTTCCATTCTATTGGATAACTAATCAAATTTTATAGTACATTTCAATGCCAATGAATCCATTGTCACCATTAGCCTTCCTATTTTTAGGGAACAACCAATCAAATCCATTTCCATACATTCCTTTCATGTTCATGCTGATGCTAATAAACCTATTGACATCATTAACCTTTATATTTTCCGGAACAACTAATCAAGTCCATTTATACATATTCATTTCATGTTTATGCCGATGTCAATGAACCCATTAACATCATTAACCTTCTAATTTTCTAGGAACAACTAATCAAGTCCATTTTCATATATTACTTTCATGTTCATGTCGATTCCAATAAACCCATTAGTATCATTAGCCTTTTTATTTTTCAGGAATAACTAATCAAGTCAATTTCCATATATTCTTTTCATATTCATGTCGATGTCAATGAACCCATTGACATCATTAGCCTTCCCATTTCATAGGAACATTTAATCAAGTCCATTTCCATACCTTCATTTCATCTTCATGTTGATGTTAATGAACCCATTGACATCATTAAACTTTCTATTTTCCGAGAGAAACTAATCAAGTCCATTTTCATATATTCCTTTTATGTTCATACTGATGTCAATGAACTCATTGACATCATTAGCCTTTCTGTTTTTCAAGAATAGCTAATCAATTCCATTTTCATATATTCCTTTCATGTTTATACCGATGTCAATGAACCAATTAACATCATTAGCCCTTCTATTTTTCGAGAAAAGCTAATCAAGTCCACATTTTTTTCATCCTTTATTCTTTCATTTATTAATCATGAATTGTAAATTTAAAGAGATTATAGTTAAACAATTTAAGTGATACAAATAGAAATATCAAGGTGTAGAACACCTACTTGCTACATGTGACGTTTCTACTTCTACTTCGGACTATGGTCTGGCTGCGGTGATATCCCCTGTCAACACATTATAAATTCACCATCATCATCATCTTCCTATAACATTTGGATTCATACTTGAATCCTCAAAATAACACCCTTCTATTATTTTAATATATATACATTTTTTACACATAAATTTGTACATCCATATTTAAATTTTATTTTAACATTTAATTCATCAATATTATGGCAAACCAATTCCACATATCTAATCCCTATTTTTCTATCTTGGCCAAATGGCCATCATGATTGTCCATGGTTAATTTTCTTCATCTCTTATTTATAATTCGACATCAACTTAACACAATTATATTCAAAATATATTTTCATAATAATTTCATTTATGTGCTTTGTTAATTTATCTTCTTCTCTTTTTAATGACCAATTTGGCTAAACCTTACTCGTAGGAAACCAAGGGTTTCTTTCAATTCCTACACATCTAACTCATCATAATAATTCATCATACACCTATATAAACAAGATTTAACCCAAATATCATCATAATTAAATTCACTTTTCTCCCACATGCCTTGGCCAAATATCACATAAGAAAAAGAAACATGATTTATTTATAAATCCCCTAAATCTCCACTTACCCATCCATTATTGAAGTTTAAGAACACAATTACACTTAATTTACACAACAACTAAATCAAACAAATTCAAACTTCTAATCCTCATGGTGGCCAAAACTTCCATTTAAGGTGGAGGTAGATTTTCTCTTTAATTTTTTTAGTTAATACTTATCCAGTCTTTTTTTTTTATTTATCTATATTGCTATATTTAAACATTTCCCATCCATCAATTAAATCCAAAACTTCAATACCTATTTCCTAAGGTTTGGTCGAAACCCTTAAAATAAAAAGGGTAGATTTCCTTCTCAATTAACTTAATTCATGCTTTACCCAATCTTTTCACATGCTAATAAACAAGATTAACTTATAAAATCATGAAACCAACGATCCAATTTTACAAACTCATTTTCCATAATACAAATACAAATACAACACAACTAAGCTTGAAAATATAAAACAATCAATAATGATCCTATTAAAAGAGTTTCTTACCTTCTAAGAACAAAGATTCAATAGAATTTCCTTTACCCCTGCTTTTCTACGCTCTAACCTTCTACTATCAAGCCTTTAAAACCCTAAAGTTTTTTTTATAAAAAATTTCTAGCTTAGTTGTCCCGTCAACCTTTCTTTGATCACTTAATTTACTTATTTTTAATGGTTTGATTAGAAGAAATCAAGAAAATTCAAATAATAAACCCTATCTTTTTCTCCATGTTTTGGTTAGCTATCAATGGCTTCCAAGAGAAGCCAACAAGGTATTTTTATTACCCACTTTATCATTAATTACAACCATATATTTATCTTAGCCTACTTTTTAAATAACATATACAAAGGTTTTTAATATTTAAAACTCATTTCAATCTATTCAATATGTTTTTATTTTATTTTATAATTAACCCATTTTATTCCTTGATCAAATTTAATTTTTTATTAATACTAAAAAATTCAGGTTTGGGTTTAATTCTTCCCTCCTTTAAAAACTTCATCTTCAAAACTAAACCACGTACCTGAGTCCAAAAACAATTTGGAATATTTTCTTCTTATTTTTGACTCTCTTTTCCAAGTTTCTTCCTCCACTTGAGAGCTCCTCCATAACAACTTTACAACCCACACCTTTTTATTTTTCAATTATTTCTCACTACGATCTAGGACTTGTACTAGCCTTATCCAAGTGTCAATTATTTCCTGACCTCGACAGGAACTTGTGGTAACACCTAGGAGAGGTCAACCTCAATATCATATATTTTGGATAGATGTGGTGGTAGAACCAATCTATTGGCAACAAGTCCGATTCTTTCAACGACCTCAAAAGGCCAAATACACTTTGGTGCCAACTTTCCCTTCTTCCCAAATCAGATGATATTTTTTTAAGGTGCCACTTTCAAGAACACTTTATCTCACACCTAGAACTTCAAAGACCTTTTTAGGTTGTTTGCATAACTTTTTTGCCTATCTTGGATTATTTTCATCATATTCTTGATAATTGTTTCCTTATTCATGGTAGTTTGTACCAATCTGGGCTCAATAAGCCTTATGTTACCAACTTCCTCCGAACAAACTAGAGTTTGGCATTTCCTACCATATAAAGCATTATTGGGAGCCATTTCTATTGTCATAACTTGATTTTGGGTTCCCTAAAATTATCAAAAAAATAAAATAAAATTATGTAAGACACGTGACTTGGTTGGCAAGAATAGGCTGAAGAAAATGTATAAGTGAGAAATGGATGAACTAAACTTGATCTATGATGAAATTAGAAACTCAATTGCACCTTTGAAGAATCTAGATGTAAAAAACAATGCAAATTCAAGGTGAACTTAAGTGAATATTAGACGAATTTACATAAAAATTAAGTCTAAGGACTTAATTAATTTTTTAATAGGCTCAATTGATTTAATTATGAGCCTAATTAAAGATTTAATTAGGTTTAGAATTAGTGTAGGCTAAAATTAAAATAATTAATTAAGTTCAAAGACTTAATTAGACTTTTAATAGGTCAAATTAATTTTATTAAGAACTTAATTAGTGAAAAATTAGGTTTTAAAGCCTAATTCAGGCATAATAGATAAGAATGGAATTTCGGAGGACCTAATTTAATTTTTACAACTTTAATTAGATTCAATCAAGGACTTAATTTAAGCAAAATCAAGTTTGAAGGCCTAGTTCCGATCAATTCACATAGATTGAAAGATTAGGGACAATTGAAATTTTGAGAGGCTAAATTGATGCAATCAAGGGTTCAATTGAAAAAAACTTAAAGATTGAAGGCTGATTGAGGGTCAAATTGAAGAATATCCGAGACCATGTGCCATATTGAAAAAGACATCTAAATTGAGGGTCCAAATCGATGTGACTAGAGACTCAATTGAAAAAGAAAATTAGGAAAATCAATTGAATTTAATGAAAATTAAAATATTAGGGACTATTTAGAAAATAAAGAAAGATATGAACATAACAACTTTGTTTGGCGTCACTATTCATTTTATCCTTCACTGTCCCCATGAAGAAATTTGGTGAAAGACCTTTTTGTAGAGCCATTAAATGCCCTACCACGCCTTAGTTAAGAAAAAAAGGGATGCTCCTCTGATAAACCTGACACCGTACTATGTTTCTAGCATGGTTTCTGCCAAGTTGTCACCTGAGAGCTACTATAATGAATGTCTAAAACCTTTGACTTAGTCAACCTTTGAAAGCTTGATGGGAGGGTACAAGGTTTGTTGGTTTGTTATGAAGGGCAAAGATTGGTTAGAAAGGGGTTCAATGGTGAAGATTAAAATGAAGAAGAGAGGGGGATCTTTAATAAATAAAAGTAGTAGATATATTGAAGAAGGATCAAGAGCAACACCCAATCCATTACACCAGTCGAAAACACAACGTCATCTCCCCTGTTCCAACACCAAGTCCACTACATAGGACACCACACCAGCACCCAATCCACCACACCGATGACCACACAACCTCATCTCCTATGTTCTAGTTGAGAACAACAACTAGAGACCATTGTAAGAACCACCACGACCACCACAGCTTTTCCTCTCCTAGTTCACAGTAGCAATATCAGTGTAGTATCTCTTCAACATCAACATAGTAATCTAATAATAGCAAAGTCGTCCTCAACAACTACAACATCTCGCAGATAACAAGGATTTAAAAATCTCATCAATACTCTGACATGTTGGTTTTAACACCAGACCAATGCCATCAACTTTAGCAACTCAAAGCTAGGTAATGTTTCTCCCTTACTCCTTCAAGTTATATGTTATTCTGGGATTGATTATAGTTACTGCATAATAATAGGAACTGCGGGTTGATATGAGAATAAAGCTTATAACTAAAAAAGGCATGTTGTGTATATGGTTTTTGGGCAGTTTTTTTTATATCATTTTGATATATCAAGTATTATGTATTTTATATGGGTGATGTTTTTGGACCAGGATTATTTTCCTTTAAAAGAACAAAATAAGGACGGACCTTTTACTTAAGCCTAATTATTCTTTGGGTCTATATTTTTCCTTTTAGGCTGAGCTGTGGGTCCACGGGTTGGGGTTAAGAGGCATAACCAATGTGGCTAGTCTGAGTCCAGTAGCTTAAAACAGTGTTTGGTTGTGCAAAATTTTATAAAATATATATATATATATATATATATATATATATATATATATATATATATATATATATATATATATATATATATATATATGCCCTAATGAATTATTGACAATTTTGATTTACTAATCATTCCTTGTTTTATCAAATAAAGTTTTTTTATTTAGTTTTTTTATTCTTTTAAGGATATATTTTGTATTTAATTTTGAGTTCTCCATTTTATTTTTACTCTTTAATATTTAGCATTTAGGATTGTAACGGACACGCGAGGTATTTTTCCAATATTAAATAAACTTGTTTTTTTTTAAAACAACAAAAATCTTTCTATTTTTGAGTTCTCCTTCAAGCTTTGATATCTGACACGTAGATTCATCTACCTATCACCATTAACCTATCATTTAGGACCTTAAAAGGTGTTTCAACCCCTTGATTCACTTTCTCCCTGATCTTTTCTACTTCCACATCCAATCATTAGGCTTTAAAAACCTTATCTTGAAGCATGAAATGAAACTTAATCTAGGACATCAAAGATCTTCCAGGCCTGAACTTAGTTATAATTTCATTATTTGTAACTCTATTAGTTCCCTTTTCTCTTAGACCTCCACATTACTCATCACCGCTTTACATTTTCTACTTAAAGTATCAGCCACTATATTGGCCTTTCCTAGATGTTAATCAATTATATAGTCATAATTCTTTATCAACTTCACCCAACATTTTTATCGTATATTCAATTCATTTTACGACATTAGGTACCTCAAACTCTTATAATCAGTAAAAATATGAACCTGTGATCCACAAATATACCCTTGGATGAGATAAATGCCCCAAAACACTATTTTTTTAAACCAAAACTCACATATATCAAACTTAGTATATAATTAGTTCTCACTTAGAATCTGCAATACTTTCCTTAAGTGTTGCTTATGGTCTATATAAGAACTCGAATATACTAACATCTTATCTATGAATACCACCACATACTAGTCCAAAAATAGTCTAATTCAATTCATCAATTCCATTAACATCACTATGGCATTAGTCAACCTAAAAGGCATTACCAAAAACTTATAATGTCTATAATGAGTTTTAAAAGTTGTTTTTTGTATATCTTGTTCCCTAATCCTCAATTGATGATACCCGACCTCAAGTCTATTTTGGAGAATACTATTGCCTCTTTTAACTGATCAAACAGATCCTCTATATATAAAAGTAGATATTTCTTCTTTATTGTCATTCGGTACAACTTTCAATAATTAATACATAACCTGATGGTGCCATCTTTTTTTTTTTAAACAGTAATGAAGCTTTTTAATATGGGTTACTAGGCTGGATAAATCCTTTATCCAATAACTGCTAAAGCTCTCTACTGCAAGTTACTCCCCAACCTGAACCTTCAGTTTTGCTAACTTTACGGGCGCCATTTTATACAGAGCTTGTGCTATAGAGGTGGTTCTCGGTAATACTTCAGTTGGCACTTAAATCTTCCTAACTAGGGGTAACCCCAAGAATTCTTTCAGAAACACATTTGAATATTCCCTTACTATTGGAATACTAGCTAGCTCCATTTTTCCCTTCTCCAATTCTCTTACATAAGCCAATATACATGGCACCCTTTCCTCATCAGCTTTACAACTTTCATGACCAAAATCATGTAGTTGGGTATTACCTTTCTCTCTTTTCTAAATACCACTCTCTTGCCACACTCCCTTTAGATAATCACTATTTTGGTGAAACAATCCATTTATATCTGATGTACACTTAACTAATCCCAAGATCAAATCAAAATAACACAAGCTCAAAGGCATCAAGTCTACCCTCAACTCTAATCCCTCTATATACAGTCTAACCTTTTTATATACATTATTAATATCTTTATTTTCTCCTAGAAGTGATTAACAGTTACTCTTATATCCATTCAACTAAGCAACATATACAAAATATATATAATTTGACATGATACAAAAGATTGGCTTGCTCAAGGATCAAATAAATCATAACCTTGCATGAATTTTATTTGTAATGTATCTGCCATAATATTTGGTAAAGCTGCCATATCCTTTAGTGTCATTTGATACACTCAACCTGGGTCCTTTCCCCCTAAATCATGGGTTGGCTTCTATTGACACTTGCTCTAGACTAGGTGATCCTCGTAGGCCTATTAACAGTGACAGATTGCTCTTGAATATGTGTAGTAGTCCTTTGACCCTAAGTAACTGTTGTAGGTTGCTAGAGGCACTCCTTCTCGTGGCCTATCTCTTTATAGTAAAAACATTCTCTATTTAAATACTGATAGTCTCTCTATTTATGCCCCTCACTTCTGCATATGACACCTTTCTGTTAAATGACACGATCAAAAGATTGATGTCTTATCCCAAGTGTAGGAGTGTCGAAGTAATAAATAACCCGGCAAGACCAGCGTTGAACCACAAGGAGGTTAACTATATAATAATAATAATAATAATAATAATAATGAGTTAAAGAGAATTTTGAGATGTGAGATTAATGTGAGGATTAAACAATGATAAAAAAAATATCAAGGTTAGAGGATTTACTAATGGTATTTCAAATAAGTATAATATAAACTCGTTTTATTACTCAACTGGAAACCACACACAAAGAAAGTTTCAATCGGATGATTTGTCATTAATAGCTCATTATAAATTATTAACATGATCATATTAGTTATATTATTTAAGTACCACCAATACTTTTAAATATCATCAGGAATTCATTATGCTAACTTATGTTAACAACAAATCAAGTTCCTTTCATAACACAGGTGTCGGTTATACCACACAGTTGGCTATGAAAGATCAAGCATTTATTGTACCAAGTGTTATACAACACAAATCTAGATTAATCATTTAACAAGTAAGGTATTAAGAATTAATAAGATAAAAATGATAAGACATGTTAATAGTAAACTTTCTTACATGTAAGCATTAACGTCCATATTAAGTTTATATGATACATATCCTCATACCATTAGTGAAACCTTTTCACCTTGACGTAATAAACTTAGCTAAACATAATGAAGAAGAGAAACATAAATAAATTAGATAAGAACATAGTTATGATGAAAAGTATAAATAAGAGATTAATGAAAGCAAAACTTAAACATTACAAAAATACAAAGAAAGAAAACAAGAATATGATCTTGATCTGAAAACCAAGATGCCTAAATGTATGACAAATACCTCCTTTTATAGGCCAAAATTCAGAACTATTGATTTGTCGCTTCAAAGTGAATTCTCCTTAGATAATATTTTCATCTTCTTTAAATTTAGAAAAGATTTAGAAAAAAAAAGATATAAATCTATTGGATTTAAAATTTATTCTTTGGTAAATTAAGTGTGAAATGCTTTACTATTTTTAGAATGCCAAATATATGTTTTACATCTTCTATGGAAAAATGTTCAATTTTCATAAGGTCTTTTTGATTGTTCTTCAAAAGGTCCCGCAATGTATGTATATTAGACCTTTTTAGGCAATTATAAATCTTAGAAGCCAATTCGAGTTGTTCAATAAAAATAGATTTCAATGTTATTTCTTTTTTATTTTTCCTTAGTCTAGCCAATCTATCATGAAAAGCAAAAAGGGGTAAAGTAATCTTGTGTTGATTTTTTTCTAAATGGAAGTTTTCTTCTTCTGCATGTAGAAAAGGAATAAATAAATAAATCAAATTTCGGGAGGCTTCATGAAGTGCTTCTTTAGGAGTTAAACTTGACTAATTGTTGAGTGGGTGGCCACCTCTTGACTTGGTAACAATCCTTATCTT
>Ga0325414_1004508_pt1 | contig 14604 bp, 17 predicted proteins | sample PopdelMetagenome_8_FD_206183 | JGI IMG/M metagenome (GOLD analysis project Ga0325414, IMG submission 206183) | Populus deltoides microbial communities from Bellville, Georgia, United States - Leaf-PdKOR-R3 | ecosystem: Host-associated > Plants > Phyllosphere > Phylloplane/Leaf | place: USA...
AAACCTCCTTTCACACTTTTCATGATCGTTTACTGCGTGAACCCAAAAGGGGTTTCTCAGGCATTGTTGGGGACTTGAGCTGAAGACCCACATTTCCTTTAACAGATCGTTCATAGTAACCCCAATTGCGAATATCCAAACTGTGATCTTCATCCATTAATTATTTCAAACTTTACCATTCAAGATAACTTTATTTAAGCTTAACAGAATATGTTATTGTCTGCATTGTGTTCACCTAATAATCTACAAAAAGATTGTAGATACAGAAAATTAAAACCCAAATCACAGTAACCAAAATAACTAATAAGCAGATTGTCAATTCATAGTAAAGTTTCTGTCTTGAAACTGACAGAGGTCTCAATCAGAACTAGAAGCCGAAAAATCAAGAAAAGAAAAATCATATGGTTCATATTCAGAAAGTAAGATCTTTGAAATCTAATATTTGTCTGACCTGAAAGAAAAATAGACAGGCGCCACTAGTGTAGCATTTAAGGAAAGATAAAGAGACTTACTTGGAAAAAGACGAAGAGGTTTTTGAGGGTTCTTCTCCTCCTCTACACAAGAAGCACAGAAAAGGAAGTCATGCACGCCATTTTTGGATGTCATTACTTTTTACTCCCCTCATTTTTGAACGTAGTCCTTATCTAGTATTTGAGAATTGTTTTCGCTAGTTGTCAGATTCGGCTTCAAAACTAACGTGAAAATGTATCTATAACTGGATTATTGGAATTAGGCAAGGAGACCCTCCGTACTTATTTGTTTTGTGCCTAGAACGTTTGTCCAATTGATAAATAACGAAGTTGAGACAGTTAGTTGGAAGCCGTTCAGAACTGGCAGAGGGGGACCGAATGTGTCTCATTTATTTTTTGTTGACGACATGTTATTCTCAGAAGCGAGGCACAGCTGAATATATAGGGTGATTGACTGCTTGAACTTGTTTTGTGAAGTTTCGGGTCAGAAAGTCAGTGTACATAAAACACAAATTGGGGATTTTAGGAAGTAGTTGGGAGTACCTGTGCTGCACCAGAGAATAACTGAACAGACTTTCAATTACATTATTGAGAGCATGCAACAGAAGTTGGCTACCTGGAAAGCAAAAGCCTATCTCTTGCAGGTCGGATCACCTTGTGTAAATCAGTACGTACTTGCTGCAGTTCCTCTGTATCCAATGCAATCCGTTCTTCTACAGAAATCCATTTGCAACGAAATAGAAAAAAATTGTCGATGATTTATATGGGCAGATAATGTCGATAGGAGAAGGACACATGCACCGGATTAAGTGGAAGACATTGTGCCAGCCGAAGACAGAGGGAGGGTTGGGTTTAAGAGATATGCAGCAGATGAACAAGGCTTTCGTTATGTAGCTTGGGTGGGGCATCATTCATAACAATATCAACTTATTGTTAGTTATTAAACTTGTTTATCAAGATTAAGTTTATTCAAGTTAGTAGAGATACTATATATATAAAGATATTATAAATCTAGAGAAAGTATTGAAGAGTCTAATATTAATTAAGTACTTTAAAGATTATAAAAAATATTTTATAATGTCTATATATATATATATATATTTTGTATGAATTTGATAATGAAAAGTGTGAGAGTACCATATTTAGTGTATTGTATTCCACCAAATTATGTGAGTAGTATCTCCTCCTCTATTATGTCATTGTTTTTTTCCCAACAAATTTGGTATCAGAGCTTGAGAGTAGATATAGCTTCCAGCAATAACAATTCTTAGTTTTATATTCCCCGTCTTACCAAACAAACTATGATATATGGTGTATTCAATACAAGGTACTATTAAGATCACAAGAGTTATGAGAGTTAGTTGAAGATGATTACATTGAATGAGAATCAACAAGAAAAGATGCAACAATGAGTAATGCAGAAAGACAAACATTGAGAGAATCAAAGAAGAAGGATAATAAGGCTTTATTCATGATTTATCAAGGATTTGGTGAAGCAATTTTTGAGATGGTGGCAGTAGTAAAGACATCAAAGGAGGCATGATAAATGCTTAATAAGACTTATAGTGGAGTTGAAAGGACAAAAAGTGTTCGGTTGCAAACATTGAGAGGAGACTTTGAGAAGTTGAATAAAGAAAGTAATGAGACAGTTTCAGATTACTTCACAAAAGTAATCTCATTGGTTCACCAGATGAGAAGGAATGGTGAAAATATTGATCATGTTCGTGTGATGGAGAAAATTCTAAGGTCTATTGATTTAAAGTTTGATCATGTGGTTGTAGCAATTGAAGAATCAAAGAATTTAAAAGATTTGACAGTAGAACAATTAATGGGATCTCTACAAGCCCATGAGCAGAAAATTGATAGAAGAGAAGGAAGATCTCTTGAACAAGTATTGCAGACAAAGTTAACTGTGAAGAATGTTAGTGAATATGGCAGAGGAGCATTTTAAAGAGGAAGGTTCATTCACATAAGAGGAAAAGGAGAAAAATTATTCAGAAATCAAGAATCTCATGGAGCACGAAATCAAAATTTTAATTTTAGAGGCCGGGCAGAAATAGAGGAAGAAGTCATGAAGGATATTCAATTTGGAGGAATAATAATGCAAACGTACAATGTTATAATTGTAAAGAGTATGGTCATTTTGCTTCAGATTGTTCACAATACAAATTTGAAGACAAGACTGTCAACTTTGCTGAGAAAGAAATTGATTATGAAGAGCCTGTATTATTTTTGGCCTGTGAAAAATGTGATGGCAGTAACTCTAGCACCTGGTATCTAGATACAAGAGCATCAAATCATATGTGTGGTATGAAGGAAGCATTTGTTGATATCAATGAAAGTTATAAAGGTAATATTACCTTTGGGAGATCTTTTTTAAAGACTAGTTGAAGGAAGAGGCAAAATTCTTATTAAACTTAAGAATGGTGAGCAGAAGTTTATATCAAAAGTTTTTTATGTTCCAAACATGAAGAACATTGTGACAGTTTCTGAAGAAAGGCTTTGAAGTGCAAATGAAAGATAAGAATCTTAAGATTTTTTATGAGTCTGGAGCTGCAATTGCTTCAGTTAAAATGACTAGAAACAGGATGTTTCCTCTGGATTTGAGTATATATCTGTCAAAATATTTAAGGCAAAAATCTCCAACATGATGAATTTGTGGCATCTGCGATATGGAAATTTGAACTGTGGATCATTGATGATGATGGAGAAAAACAAAATGGTTATTGGAATACCAAAGTTAGAGCACACAAACAGAATGTGTGAAGTGTGTGTAATGGGAAAGCAGCACAGAAAGCCATTCCTAAAGAAGAGTTCAAGAGCATCTCAGCCTCTCGACCTGGTGTATTCAGATGTGTGTGGCTCTATTTCGCCTACTTTAATAGGAGGAAGCATGTATTTTCTCACTTTTACTGATGATTTCAGTGGAAAGACATTGGTATATATGTCAAAAGAAAAGAAAGAAATGCTGAGCAAATTTAAGGAGTTTAAAAATTTAGTAGAAAAACAAAGTGAGTGTAAGCTAAAATGCCTAAGAACAGATAGGAGAGGAGAGTATATTTCTCGTGATTGTGATGATTATTGTAAGGAAAATGGTATTGTTTATCAACTCACAATGCCACAGACTCTACAATAGAATGAAGTATCAGAGAAATAAAACAAAACTATTATGAATATGGTTAGATGTATGCTAAAAGAAAAAAAACTATCCAAAACAGTTTAGGGGAGATTCATTTGTATGTGCTGTGTATTTATTGAATAGATTTACAACAAAAAGACTTCAGAAGATCACGCTAGAAAAAGCATGGAGCCTAAAGAAACCAAGAGTTGGTCATTTGAGAATTTTTTATAGTGTTGCTTATGCCAAAATTCAAGAAGAAAAAAGAACTAAACTTGAAGATAAAAGTCAGAAATGCATACTGCTGGGATATGGAGAAAACTCATATGGTTACAAATTGTACAATCCGATGACAAAGAAGGTGACCATGTCAAGAGATGTGAAGTTTGATGAAGAGCTATAATGGAACTGGAATTCTGAAGATCAACCACAAAAACTAATTGTAGATGAAGAGCATATTTAGAAAGATGAAGGAGAAATCATGTTAGCTCAATCCCCATCAACTAATAGTTTTACTGGTCCTTCAAGTTCAACAACAAGAAAGACAAAGAGCATACAAGAGATTTATGATGTAATAGAAAGAATCAATCTTGATGATGTTAATATACTTTGCTTATTTTCAGGAAATGATCTTATTATATTTGAAGAAGTATATCAAGAAGATAGATGGAAGAAAGCAATAAAGAAGGAGATCAATTACATCATAAAAAATAATACATGGGAATTGATAACATTTCCCGAAAGACATAATGCAATACAAGTAAAATCGATCTTCAAGACGAAGAGGAATGTAGAAGGAGAAATCGGAAAACATAAAGCCAAATTAGTAGTGAAGGGGTACATGTAACAATATGGAGTTGATTATGAAGATGTTTTTGCTCTAGTAGCAAGAATGGAAACAATAAGATTGATGATTTCCTTAGCAGCTTAGAAAAGATGGAAGATATTTCAGATGGATGTAGAGTCAGCATTCTTGATTGACAACCTTGAAGAGGAAGTTTATGTAGAACAACTAGCTGACTTTGTGGTTAAAGAAGAAGAAGAGAAGGTTTGTAGATTGAAGAAAACTTTTTATGGGCTTAAACAAGCATCAAGAGCATGGAACTTCAAATTGATGACTATCTTTCATAAAAAGGATTCACAAGATGCCTTTATGAACATGCATTATATGTGAAGAAAAGTTTACAAGGCAGAGTAATGTTTATTTGTTTATATGTTGATGATATACTTTTCAAATGAGATGACCCAACTATGATTCAAGGTTTCAAGCAATCCATGGTGAAGGAATTTGAAATGATAGACTTAGGTCTCTTGGCCTATTTTCTGGGATTAGAGGTGAAGCAGTGCAGTGATGGAATCTTCATTTCACAAGCCAAGTATGCAACAAAAGTTTTGAAGAAATTTACTATGGAAGATAATTGTCTAACAAACAATCCAGTTGAATATGGAACCAAGTTAACTAAAGAAGGAGAATGAGATTTAGTTAATCCTACATATTACAAAAGTATTGTAGGTTGCTTGCGTTATCTAATATGTACCAGACCAAACATTTTTTTTGGAGTTGGCTTGATTAGCAGATATATGGAGAAGTCAAGAAGTTCATATTTAAAGACAGCAAAGAGGATCCTTTGTTTCGTTAAAGGAGCTGCAAGCTACGAATTGTTTAATTCATCTTCGCAGAATCTTGAAATTAGAGGTCACAGTGACAGTGACAGTGACATTGATAATGACTAGGTAGGAAACTTGGAAGACAGAAAAAGCACAACTAGATTTGTATTCTTTATAGGAGAAATACCTTTCACGTGGACATCAAAGTAACAATATATTGTTGCATTATCCACATGTGAAGCAGAATACATTGCTGCTGTATCGTGTTTGTCATGCAATATGGCTAAGGAAACTGATGGAAGTTTTGCAGTAGAAACAGAGCAAGGCTACACGAATCTTTGTTGATAACAAGTCTACTATGGCATTGTAAAGAATCCAGTTCATCATGAACGTTCAAAACATATTGATACTCGATTTCACTTCATCAAAGAGCACATAAAAGAAGGCGATGTGGAGTTAGTTCATGTCAAAACTCATGAACAAATTGTTGACATTTTTATAAAACCATTGAAGATTGATATTTTCTGTTATTTGTAGAAGAACCTTGGAATCATGAAGATGGATGAAACAAGTTTAAGAGGGGAGAATGTTATTAAACTTGTTTACCAAGATTAAGTGTATTGAAGTTAGTTCAATGAATAACCATCAACATTAGAAATACTATGAATCTAAAAATACTATGAATATAAAGATACTATGAATCTAGAGTAAGTATTGAAGAGTCTAATATTAATGAAGATTGTAAAAGATATTTTATAATGTCTATATATATTGTATGGATTTGATAATGAGAGGTGCGAGAGTACCATTATTTAGCGTATTGTATTCCACCAAATTGTGTGGGTAGTATCCCCTTCTCTGTTATGTCATTGTTTTTTTTTTCCAACATTTTTGGGCTAGTGTTTTGCGAAGCAAATATATCAAGTCCTAAGATCAAATTCCACAAGTACAGGCCAAGGCAATTACAGACTCCCCACTTTGGAAAGCTATTTGCAAAGTGTGGCATCAGGTCATAGCAGGAACAACTTGGTCAATTGGAAATGGAAGGAATGAGGCTTTGAAAAGATGAATGGTTTGATAATTTCAGGATTTTAATGGATCATGCGTAACAAGAACTCTTAGAGGAGGAAAGTAATGTGACAGTAGAGAACATGGTGGATTTGAGTCATCAATGGAAGTGCGAAGCTTTTTGATAAGACAAGTTATTATTGGCGTCTGTGTTTAGACTTCAAAAAGTCTATAAAAAAGGGTTTGGTGATAAACTAGACTAAAAAATAGTTGGGTTCTATAATTAGCCGAATTCAATGTGAGTTAGGTTTGATAATATATGAAACCTAAAAAATATAGATTTGGTAAAATATCAAACCAAATGCGTTTTAGGATGAACCCAAGAAAACATGGGTGTGACATTATATCAAAACCTAAATACTTGGGTTCGGCGATCAGTCGAGCCTAATATAACTTGGGTTTAGTGATATGCCAGACCCAACATACTTGGATTTAGCTGTTAATTAAATCTAAAAAAACATAGGTCTGATGAGATGCCAGACTCAACATACTAGGGTTTAGCCGTTAGCCAAACCCAATAAAACATAGGTCTAGCGAGATGCCAGACTTAAAATAGTTGGGTTCTAGGCAACATGCTAGACCCTAGACAATCATCTAAACTGAGAGTGTTATGGGTTGGATAAACCACCATGATTTTTTCTTTAAATTTGGTTACATCTCAAGTTTTGAGTATCCAGGATTAAGGAATCATACCTTTAGAACAATGACATGAATTATTCATGTCAAAGGTAATGATCTTCCTATATTTATAAATGTATATCAGGTCTCTTAAATAGCCTACCACAGTTATCATGTCATTAATGATATGTAGTTGATATTTATCCTTCATTAATGCCATCAAAAGCAAGGGACATTTCGGTCTCTCACTTTCTTAAAAACAACAAGGTCCAGAGAATAGAAATACCCCTTAAACCATCCAGATAAGGTTCAAAATCTTTTTATTTCTCAATAGCTTGCATATATTTCAGAACAAACATCACTTGTTCTTTGAATTTAAAGTTTTTTTAAGTCATTTATTGTTTTTTCCATAAAGTTACTGACTTTATCATTGAAAAGTTTTTAAGTCCCCTCGATTGAGATTGTTTTTATTGGTACTTAATGCTTTACCATTAATTTGGTGCTTCCTAAGCTATGAAGAAGAAAACTATTTACCTAAATATCTTGATTAACCATTATCTATAAACTAAATAACGTGTTACATAAACATTCTAGGTTTTACAACATCATTACTTTTGCACACATTCTTCCTATACATATGATAATGACTTTATCCAGCAACCCACCACCAAGAGAAGAGGCGGAGAAAGACATCATATATTGGCGACTTTCCAAGAGTGAGCATTTCATTGTGGAATCAACATATGATACATAAGAGCAATTGACTAATCATCACTGGAGTAATGATCCAAATTAGAGACTTATATGGAAATGGCAGGGTCCTAAGAGGATCAATGAGAATCGCGTAGCTAGACACCTGATTGATCAGTCACATTGTCAGTTATGCCTAAATGTTGTAGATATGTTATGTATGTCCTAAAAGATTGTCATAAAGCCCAATCCATTTGGGGCTTGCTATTAAAGGCACAAGATAGACTAGAGTTCTTCCACGCAGGTATGTCAACATGGCTCATTAACAACTTATTTAATAAGAAAATTATTAAGAAAGGTTGTATGTGGGCCACTGTCTTCGATGTGACTCTATGTTATCTTTGGAAAGACATAAATTAGAGTATAAATTGGGCAGTTACCATATAAAATGCAAATATATGATTAAATGATACAAAAGCAAAAAGTTTTGGTGAAATAACATACTTTTGAATGTCACAGTTTCCAATTAAGATATTCATTATATGTTGTTGGGAACCACGATAAAATTTTAATTAATGTCGCAGTTCACAACTATGATATCTATTTAAATTCAAGACTAACAGATTGACTGATTCGTTAAATCGATCGATTGATTCAAAAAAAAATCATAAAATTACCAAAACTAGGTTCTCATGGCTCAATAAATGCATTTTATATGACATCCACACAATCCTTTTAGGATAAATCCTTATCTAATTATAGCAGACCCACACCTGACTACTTAGAATCACTTGGGAGAACTACTGTGTGAACAATAACTTCTTAAAATTTTAATTGGATTATGTTTTTTAGTCTACAAGTTGTATAAAGAAGAATATTTTTATTCATAAAACATGTTTGAAAGAAAAAATTCATAAAATTATAGTTTTTGTGTGAATCGGTCGACTGATTATACAACTGTATCCAACCAACTGATCAGTTGGTAGTTGGGTTTTTTTTTGTGTCTTTTCTATTGGTCATTAAAAGATTGTTTGGAGATGTATGTGTCTTTTTTATTTTCTTAAAGCAGTAAAAATACTCTTTTACCCCTAAAGTCAACAAAATTTAAAACTATTGACCAGGGGCTTTCTTATTTTTTTACAATTTCTTAAGAGTAAAAATACTTCTTTGCCCTCAAGATTAAAAAACTGTTATGCTATTGGATAAAGGGTTTTTCTGATGTTTTCATTGTCCATGTAGTACAAGTACGAATTTAACCTTGGATTAGACAAAAAAGTAGCTTTACATTTGGAGGTATTTTTATACTTTCACACGGGCATTTTGTGTAATTAACAGGGTCATGAGGAACATTTTGGTATTTTTATGTTAACTTTTGAAAATTTAAATCATAAAAACTACTGGCGCATATTGATCATTGGCCAACAATGGGGTGGCGTTTGCACCTTTCAGGCGACAGATGTGATGCCACCCGATGGCAAATTTAACCTTTCATCATCTTCCTAGATGCGTAACCGTGTCTTTTTACACATGAAGTGGCGCGTGTTTGCTTATGGTGGTCAGATTATCATCGACGATTGTTTGCTTTTTTCCCTTTCTTTTCTCTCTCCTGACAGATAAAATCATCTTTATTCTCTTTGTTTTTTGTTTTTTAATTTCAGTCCTCATTCTTTTAATTTTTTATTTCATTCTTATTCCTTTTATAGATTTTTTTTGTTTTGCAATTTAGTCATTCAATTGCATTTTCTCATATGTTTTATTTTTAATTTCAGTCCTCATTCTTTTAATTTCTGATTTTATTCTTATTTCTTTTATAGTTTCAGTCCTCATTCTTTTAATTTCTTATTTCATTCTTATTCCTTTTATGATTTTTTTTTAATTTAGTCATTCAATTACAACTTATCATTTTGTTTTGTTTTTATTTTTATTCTTTATTCTTTTAATTTATGATTTTTTTTTTATTCCTTTTATATAATTTTTTTTCTTTTCAATTTAATCATTCAATTATAATTTCTCAAATGTTTTGTTTTCATTTTAATCATTATTCTTTTTATTCTTTAATGTTTTTTCTTTGGCCCTTTTATTGAAGTATTTTTTTTTACTTAATTTCATCCTTCAATCAAAGTTTTTTTTTTCAATTTAACCCTCATTCTTTTGATTTTTTTCTTTTGTTAACGCTATTTTTAAATTTAATTTAACCCTCCAATTGAAAATTTTTATTTTCCCTCTAATTAATGCTTTTTTTTCACCCTTATTTTTTTTAGATCTTTTTGTGTAATTGATTTTTTTTCCTGGTTCATCTTTCGACATTTGTTTTGTCAAGGATTCAGCGTTGTGCGATCTTATTGTTCTGCACTAGTTTTTTTTTTTAAATATTGGTTTTGTGATTATATTTTTTTTTTTTCAATAGGTTTATCATGGTCTTATGACACAAGTCACAAGTTTTGCAAGCCATTTTTCAATATAAGATTTTTAAGAATTGTTTTGTTTGTGTTTGATTTTTCAAGATATTAGTTCTAAAATAATATTGTTGATGTGTTGGGCTTGCGTTATATTTTTTATTTTTTTAAAGGCGTGAGTTTATTCAATTAGTCTCAGTTATGATTATCTTTTAGGTCGTGTACAAAAAAAAAAAAAACTTAATTGTATGAATCGAAAACTCAACATTTCTATTACTAGAATTGAAAACCAATATATGCACTCCAATGTTCTTGTAGAATTTAATAACTATATATTAGGTGTTCCACCCCATAAACCTAATTCTATGATTTCCCAGATACCTAGAGAAGACAAGGGTAAGGGTATGTTCCACAAAACACCTAAGATGACCTAAAGGATTCAGTGTTTTAAGTGTCATAGTTTTGGTCATGTTTCCTCTAGTTGTCCCAATAAGGCTTTGTTCATTAGGATCAAAAGGATATGAGTGAGGAAGATAATTGTGATGATAAGGTATATAAACTCAATCTCGATGATTTTTAGGACCTAAATGATAAGGGGGATGAGTCCAACCTGTTAGGATATGTTAGGTCTATATTAACTCAAATCAAGCAAGATTTTGTAGGATGGGAGACAACTCAGTTAAGTGTAGTTAGATGTGCCTTAATACAACCCAAAGGAACTGATTGGAGGATAACCACAATCTTTTACACTTACATTAAATATGGAGATAAAGGTTGCAAGATCATTAAATATTGTGGTAATTGTATTAATGCATTATCCTCGAGTAGCGTATCTTGTTTAAGCTTAAAGTTTATTCCACACCCTAAGCCATATAATATGTCCTGGTTGAATGATAAATCCATAACAATCAAAGAGAGATGTCTTTTTCTCATAAAGATCTTGGACTATCATGGAGAAATTTGATATGATGTTATTCCTATAGAAGTAGGACAAGTCATTTTAGGTAAACCTTGGTTATATGATTTGGACATTACAATCTTTGAGGGATCAAATTCTTATTCATTCGCTTTTCATGGTAAAAAAAATTCAACTTATTGGATTACCATCAAGGTCTAATGATAATAATAATAAGAAGGAAAAAGATGAAAGAAAGAGGGCTTAACAAAATAAGTCCTAAGGAGTTTGACAAGAAGGTTAATGATGAGTTTGTTGTGTTTGCCTTAATAGCTAAGGAGATTGTAGAAAATTCTTTAGAAGAGCCACCTGAAGAGTTAAGGGAAGTGTTGGAAGAATTTCTGGATATTTTCCTTTTTGAACTACCTGATGCTTTACCCCCCTGTACATGGCATTCAACATGCCATAGTTTTTGTCCCTAGTGCAACATTACCAAACTTGCCTCTATATAGGATGAACTCTAGTGAATATGCTGAATTGCAAATGCAAGTATGTGAACTGTTACAAAAAGGATTTATACAAGAGATTTTGAGCCTTTGTGCAGTATCTATCCTATTAACACCTAAGAGAGATGGATTATGAAGAATATGTGTAGATAGCCGAGTCATTAATAGGATTACAATCAAGTATTGTTTTCCCATTCCTCGATTAGATGAAATGCTAGAAACGATGGCAGAAGCCCAGATCTTCTATAAGACTGACTTGAAGAGTGGGTATCATCAAATTAGGATTCGTCTGGGAGATGAATGGAAAACTGCATTTAAAACTAAGGATGAATTTTATGAGTGGCTAGTCATGTCTTTTGGCCTTTCCAATGCACCAAACATTTTTATGAGGATAATGGCACAAATGCTTAGGCCATTGATGGGAACATTCTTGATAATGTATTTTGATGATATCCTTATTTATGGAAAAACCAAGGAAGAGCATTTGGATCACCTTATTCAAGTTTATACCATTATAAGAAAGGCAAGTTTGTTTGCCAATGTCAAAAAGTGTTTTTTCTTTACAGATCGTGTGGTTTTCTTAGGGTTTATAGTGTCATGTAAAAAAGTCTTTACTGATCCCAAAAGAATCCAAGTGATAGTATATTGGCTTGAGCCTAAGACTATTCATGAGGTTTGTAGCTTTCTTGGGCATATGACTTTTTATCGTCATTTCATCAAGGGATTTAACACCATTATATCATCTATTACAAATTGTTTGAAATAAGATGAGTTTCAATGGAGTAAAGGAGCTAATAAGGCATTTGAGGAGGTTAAGAAAAAGATGACAGAGGCCCTAGTAATGCGGCTCCTCGACTTTATTAAGGTCTTTGAAGTAGAATGTGATGCCTTAGGAGTTGGTATAAGTGGAGTGTTTAGTTAGGAACATCACCCTGTAACCTATTTTAGTGAGAAACTTAACGAGGCCAAATAAAAGTACTTAACCTATGATAAATAATTTTATATGGTGGTTCAAGCCCCGTGCTATTAACGTCATTATTTGCTACCAGAAGACTTTGTTCTTTACTCTGACCATGAGGCCCTATGTTATCTTAACTTTTAAAAGAAACTCAATCATAGGCATGGTCGTTGGGTTGAGTATTTGCAAGCCTATTCATTTGTTTTGAAACATAAATTTGAAATGGAGAATAAGGCGGCAGATGCCTTGAGTCGCCGAGTAACATTGTTATCTATAATAAGTGTTGAAGTTACTGGATTTAAAAGACTCAAAGAGGAATATGAATCTTGCCAGAATTTGGAGAGATATATGTGACTTTGAGGGATAACAATAATCATGTTGTAGATGGTTATCACCTTTAAGAAGGGTATTTGTTTCTGGATAATAAACTTTGTATGTTGAAGACATCAATGCGTGAATTTTTGATATGGAAGATTTATGCTGAAGATATTTCAGGACATTTTGGAAGAAATAAAACAATTGAAGAGGTGGAACGTTAGTTTTTTTGGTCTAGTTTGAAAAGAGATGTAGCTAAATTAGTAGATCAATGTTGAACATGTCAACTAGCTAAGTATAAAAAAAAATAAAATACTAGTCTTTACACCCGGTTGCCTGTTTCCATTTGTCATTGGCAAGATGTAAGTATGGATTTTGTTCTTGGGCTTTCACATACTGCAAAGAAGCATGATTCTATTTTTGTGGTTGTCGACCACTTCTCTAAGATGACCTATTTTATCCTTTGTACTAAGACCACAAATGCTTCCAAAGTTACGAAACTTTATTTTGACGAGATTGTCAAGTTATATGGTCTTCCCAAAACCATAGTCTCAAATAGAGATGTTAGATTTATAAGTTATTTCTGAAAAACCCTTTGGCATATGGTGGGAACTAAATTGAAGTTTTCTAGTGCCTACCACCCTCCAAATTGATGGTCAAACCGAGGTGGTTAATAGGAGTTTAGGCAACCTTTTGAGGTGTTTAGTGGGTGATCATAATAAGTTGTTATGATACAGATAGACCCAAGCGGTTTCCTTCAAGCAAATCGAACATTGCATGCACGTAGTGCAAGGCCATTCAAAGTGCTGCAATGGGTTGATACAAGAAACCACATTTAACATTGATGATCTAGTTGCATACAAGAAACCACTTCCTATTCCAAATGATCCCTTTAAGATGCTACCTAATTCACCTTTTGATGATCCTATTGAAACCTTTATCCCTTTCACCTCGACCTCATCACAAAAGGATAATATTGATGCTATTCTGGATGAACACGTTGTTTTTACCAGGAAGGATGAGGTTTAACGGTTTCTAGTTCATTAGGTGGGCCAAGTTGATTCATATTACACTATGATCACTAGAGATACTTTGCAGCATATTGATCCAGATCTTTAGGAATATTATCAGAGTCGCCCGGAGCTACACTCAATGGGGTCGAGTTTCCCCAACCTTGGATGAGTTGGTGGGAACACCAGATCCACACTACAAACTACACGAGTACATAGACAGAGACGACGTAAGATGATCTAGCTTATCACTTTTTGGTTGAGAGACTAAGTCCATTTATGTCTATTTCATAGTTTTATTTTACATATTTGAGTTATTTATGTTAAACAATTTTAATTGATAGGTTGAACCTAATAGTTAGATGTTTTAGGATTATGCTATTTATATGCTTCTCTTTTAGTTTGTAAGATGATTTTTGATAATTAAATAAAAAAATGATAAATTTTTTCCTTCATGAATTCCTTTCTCTTTCTAGTTTTTTTCTTTCTTTACTTTTAATTCATAACTTCTTTCTTTTAAATTTTTTTCTTTCATGCTTGGAATTCTTTTTCTTTTTGTTTATTGTTCAACATCGTCATCATTACTACAATCACATTAATCATCATTATCATAAGCCACAACATTTCATCATTATAATAAATTATTATTAGTTTACATATTTTTTAACTAATAATAATATATTATTGTATTTCTAAAATTAAGCGCGTACAAGATTATAATAAATTATTATTGTTTCCTGCACGTGTCATTGTTAAAAAAAATAAACAGTTTTCAATGAACCAGAAACAATAAATGTAAAACATATTTTTGAAGTACAGTAAACCAAAAATAAGAAATGATAGACCCTAAATTTTCTAGGTTTATTTCACTTCAAATTCAATCCCCTAACAAACTCCAATCCGCCAATAAATTTTTAATTCTATAGCCATCTTTAACTAACTGAAACTCAAT
>Ga0325414_1004513_pt1 | contig 14595 bp, 9 predicted proteins | sample PopdelMetagenome_8_FD_206183 | JGI IMG/M metagenome (GOLD analysis project Ga0325414, IMG submission 206183) | Populus deltoides microbial communities from Bellville, Georgia, United States - Leaf-PdKOR-R3 | ecosystem: Host-associated > Plants > Phyllosphere > Phylloplane/Leaf | place: USA...
TTTAGAAAGCATTGGACAATTTACACTGTGCTTGTAGTTCAGACCCACGTGATGCCTAGTGGCTATCAACCTAAAAAATATGTTAGGTACTAAAGTTTTAATCTCAAGATTATGTTATGTGTGTGTGTGTGAGAGACTTAGCCTATCAGTTACTATTTCGATCTTAGATAAATAGCATCTTAGTTTTGAATATTTGAATTTCTATTTATATGTACTTATATCCCTTTTTTCAAAGGGTATCATGTATGAATCTTTTTTTAAAATAAAAACAAAAAAAAAGAAAAATATATTTATTTTTCTCGGATAGATAATTGAAGTGTTGTTTATTCTTGAAGATGAAAAACAATGATGTTTGCTATCTAGCTAATGAGTTCATGGATCACACTGATACACAAACGCCTAAGAAAAGACTTTGAAGTAAAAACATATACTACTCATAGTTAATTTTTGGTCTGAGTATCCAGTTGATGCAAATCATAAGGCCACAAAAGCTGTCAGAGGCCATTCTCGACGTCAGAACCCACTCCAATGACTCTTTTTTTTTTCTTTTTCTAATTTTCATATTTCTAGAATTAATTTCCAGTTTTCTAGTTTATTTTTAATTTTCTAGTTTAGCCATTAATCAACTAGGACAAATTATTTGTGCTATTTATAGGTTTTTAACCATCGTTTATTGAATATTCATGATTTACCAGACTCTAAGTTTTGTTTCATAGTTTATTGTGTTTTTTTTAGAGTTTTTTAGTATTAAAAAACCTTGTATCATTATGCTATATTCTATATTAAATTACGTCAGAGTGGGATTGACTTGACTAAAGAACAATAGTAACAACGCTCATTGATCAAGGTATGCAGATCATTAAGGACATTGTGAGGACTCTTAAATAGGCTTAGACAACCTAGATGGTATGATTAGAGGTCTACAGAAAACTTTTATCCATATAAACAGAACACTTAATGAGGTATCAAAATGTTTTGATTGAGATTTTCCTGGTGATACACCCAAGACCTATATATTCTTGTAGAACACAATCCATAAGTTTATTAGGTCCAAAGAGAATTTAGATAAAGGAGTAGTAAGAGGGAGAGAGGTTGTTGGATATAATGGGGAAGATGAAGAGAAGCGTGATAGATTTAGCCATAACCCTAATATATTTTGGTTGAAAATTCATGACCCTAATATGTTTTGGGTGGACATTAACATAGTCACCTTTAGTAGAGACTTGGGAATAAAGAATCTCATTAGCTAGCTTGCTAATTCATGACCCTAATATGTTTTGGTTGGACATTAACATAGTCACCTTTAATAGAGACGTGGAAATAAAGAACCTCATTAACTAGCTTGCTAATTATGATAGTGTAATGGAGTATGACAAGTTGTTAGAAGAAGAGATGACATAAATGATTGTCATTAGGTTGAAATGAGGAGCTTCCTCTTAGTGGAGAAAGGTTCAAATTGATCTGATCGCATAAGATATACAACCTATTACATCCTGGTTTTAAATACGATAATTGTTGAGAGATTAATTTTTATTTTTAGCTCTTGAATAGTACTTGTTTTATAAATATTATAAATGTACTCTGGATCAAAAGACTATCCATTAATACATCATTGAATTTATAAATCTAGCAAAGCATAACTAGTTGTAAGAGATTGAAGGCTAGATAGTTGCTAGGTATTTGGATTGTTTGAAACCTACTATCAAAATATAAAATAAGCACATGGATGGTATGTGCACTTAATAACACGTGAAATCTAGCATTGAAAGTAGAAATATTACTTACTATATGAGCAGTCATATAGTAGTAATAAGTTGTAAAAATTTGTAGAAACCAGCAAGAGAGGGGCTAGGATGGTCAAGGCTTTTTAGCTAACCAAGTAAAATGCTCGCCAAAAAGTTGTCAAGCCAGATAAGTTAGTGGTGAGGAAGCACAATGAAGTAGCTAAGCTAGCCAATCCATATGTAAGTTCGTTTTAAATATGGTAAACTAAGACGTCACTATAATGATTGTAGAAGGTAAAGATTTGTTAATAAGGTGACGAGAGACTGTTATAATGATGATGATGAGTTCTACAATTGCCACACGTGTGTGACGTCGAGACGATCGTTCACTTTCGGATGGTATTAGGAAATGAGAGAGACAAATAATTCTTGTCTTATTAGTTGAAAAGGGGAATAAGAGTCGCCAACCAGTATTTTAATCACTAGAAACCCTAATTGGTCTCAAATACCGGATACGGAGATTGATTGTGTAAAGGAAATGTATTATCAGTCTTAATACGTTATACCTAAGGTAAACTGCATTGTTTAATTGTCTGATAATAAACTAAGGTATTGTCATATTTTCTAATTATCGGTTTGTCTAAAGTTAAAAAAAAGTCATCCTCAGCAAAAAGATCATTATCTTATCATGTAAAACTTAATCATTCTAACGTCAACAAAAACAAAACTAGCTCTTATTTAATATTAGAAATACGTCTTAAGTATAAGTTTGTAATCCCAGATATTAAAAGAAAACAAAATAATTTTCTTAGTATTTTTGAAATATTGGCCTAGTTCTGATGACTTTAATAAACTGGTTATTAAAGCTCAAAATGCATTATACTATATATTGTTTTTGGATTTTTTGTTGTTTGAAAATACAATATGAAAATTTCTTATAAGCTTGAGAGACTTGGTCGTATGCATGAAAATAAGATATATATATTTTTGTTTTTCTATATAAATGTTTTTTGCAATATTTTGAAAAAAACTAGGTATTTTAATGCCAGATTTGTATCTTTAAAGTATAAAAATACAAACCAATATTAAGCAAAATTGGTAGAAAAAAACGCGAGAAAACCACAAATTTTTTTGAAAGGATTTAAATTTTTTTTAACACATAACATATATTATATATTATTATATTATAACAAAATACATTAGGTTGGGCCCAACCTAATTAAGTGGGTTGAGCCTACCACATTTGGGCTGAGTTCGACCTAGAAGGAAACTGGCTCGAGTTCGACCAAAAAAGGACTAGGCCGACATCAGCCCAAGACAGGGGTTGAGTTGATACCAGCCCAAAAGGGTGTTGGGCCAATACTAGTCCAGTAAATGTTTTTTTTTTGTATGGGGCCAGACCTGGCCTAGCCATTTTGGTTGGGGCCGATGCTATTTGACACAACGAATAGTAGAGAGTGAATTAATTCACTCTCCATTATTCACTTGTAGAATAGTGAAGGCGGCACGCAAAGAAAGAGAAGAAGAAGAAATGAGGTGGATGTTGACTTGTGGTGGCTCATGATGTCGTCTGTCCTTGTCGGAGCTGGAGCTGCTTGTTCTTCTTCTCACAGAGAAGGTTGTGCACTGGGAAGGGTGGCTTTGCTGGCCGGTGGTTCTTTTTCTTTCCCTTTCCTATCACTCTTTGTTTTCTCTTCTTTCTTATCTCTTTCTCTTATGTTTCTTCCCTTCTTCTTTTTTTCTTTATTTGTGTTCCCATATTTTTCTCCTTTTTTTATTTTGTTTTTTTCCTTCCCTCTTATTCTTTTTGTTTTTTTTTTCATTCCTTTGGTTCTCTTGTTCTCATCCCTTTACCTTCTGGTGAGGGGATATTTATAAGGGGTGGTGGAAGAGATGGCTACCCTACCCTTGTCCAGTTATCATGAAGGGGTCGGGTGGTTGGAGCGGCCTCTGTGCAGTTGCCCGCATGGCTTGTCTCCTCTGCCCTTTTCATCATGGTGGTAGGCCATGAGAGGATGTGGGTTGTGTTGGGGTTTTTGGGCAAGTGGGAGGGAGAGAGAGGGAGAAACAAGCATTGCAAATGCGGGGGGAAACCTTCTTCCCTCGTCTTTGCGTGTCTAGGGGAAGAAGATGGCAAACAGTGCCATAAAAATGGCACCATTTGCTGCTTTCTCTCTTTTAAAAAAATGAAATGTGAATGAAACGATGTCGTTTTGAACAAAACACGTCGTTTCATTTAAAAGAAAAGGGCGCTAAAAAGTTTCAATAACCAAATCATCCTAAATTTTCAGTTTGTTTAATCCAGTCCTCAATTGAGATTTAAGAATCAATTCAATTGAATCCCTGTCAAATTTAGATGCCATCCATGAAGTTGGCCGCTTTTTTCACTTTGGTCTTTGATTTTGAATTTGTGCATTTTGACCATCAATTGATCAACAAACTTTTAATTTTTTCAATTTAGCCCCTGATTCGGTCAATTTCAGCCCCTTTATTTACGTACATTTCTAGTTTGGTTCTTGGTTTTCAATTTATTTAATGAAGTCCCTAATCCAGTCTCTTTGGGTTTCTTTTTAAACAAATACCGAAAACACATTTTTTTATGCTAAAAACATGCAAAAATGGTTTCTTTTTTAATTTTTATTCAAACATGGTAAAAAAACAAAATATACAAAGATGTGTATTTTTTTTCGCTTCTTTGTTTTTTTTATTTTTTTCTAACACATGTAAATAAAATAAAATCATGTATCACCTACATACATTCTCTTTCACTATTTAGCACACACCTTACGATTACGCATATTTATACAATTATCACAAAATTGCTTGGACAATGGCAGCGCCTGAGTTTCACTAAAAACTCAAAATATTAAATCATTCAAAATTTACAGTAGACCTTCTAGAAGAGTTTGGGTAAAATCTAAATGGTCTAGAGGAGTTGCTAGAATTGCTTGGACAATGGCAGCGCCTGAGTTTCACGCCCATCATCGTTGCCATTATATGGGAGCACAAGTTAGCACCGCTTGAAGGATAAAGAGACCGGTGAATTAGGTAGATCTTCTCTTGCTTTTCATGTTTATGCTAGTTGTGAGATTCAAATTCACCTGTAAAAATAGAAATCAGAAAAAAAATAGTTTTGGTTCTCTTTACCCTTCTTCCTTTCAATTCTCTCTCCACTGGTTTGTTTCTATGTCTTGTTCTCTCTACTTTCTGTTGGTTGTCATTTAGTGGTGTGGTTGAATTATGTTGGATGATGATGTTGCTAAGTATCAATCATCAATGTTATTGCATGTGCGGGTTGTTATTGATGACGACAACTATGTTGGGAGTTTTTAGTGGTGTAAGACACCGCGAGTCTATTTTGGTGGGGAATGAGTAGATGGCCGAGAGAGAGGGGATGGTTTATTCAGCTAGTGACAAACATGAATGGTGATTCTTTAGCATGAAATAGAAAGAGACCATGTTAGTTGGATGTTGCTGAAGGATGAGAAGGTAGATGAGAGATTATTTTAGAGGGCAATATTGATATGTTCTCTTTGTTTTGGGCAGCATGAGAAAGTGCAAATGGTGTGGAGGAGAGAGATTTTACGTGTGCTTGTTTTGGTTTCCTATCTGTTTTATGGCGAAGAAATTAGGGAAGAAAATGAGGGCTGGAGATGAAGTGAGTTGATTTGGTAAAGGAGTTATAAGAGAAAAATAAAGAGCATAATTGTCGGGTTTCTGTGTTGTGGTGAAAGGAAAGGGTTATAATATGTGTTATAGTATGTGGCTTAGCTATTTGGTGAAGATAGTTTCTTTTAGTAGAGAAAAAAGGCTGACAATGAGATATTTTCTTTTAGACAGTGGCACCCCCTCCCCACCTCCAAAGCCTGTTATTCGACTCTCTTTTTTTAAAAAAAAATCTAAAATTAATGATGTTTTGAAAGAATTTTGAGATTGGATTTGATGAGGTTTTTGGATTGAATTTCTAGATTTTTAAGTGCAGCTTAATCAACTAAAATCTTTGGAATCTAGAATTAAATGTCTGATTTAATTGGAATAATTAATTGGGAACTAAATTGAATTAAAATAATTCAATTGGACTCAAATGGAACTAATATGACTGAAATCAATGAATCATTTGGACTAAATTAAATTATATGGATTGAATTAAATTGAAACAACAAATTCGGATAAACATTTCCTTATTTTCTTTGTAGTCTTTGGATTTTTGAATTTTTCCAATTTCATTCAGTTTGCCCTAAATCCTCTTTTTCTTTCGATTGAATCAATATAGACCTTTATATTTAATCATGTGTTGCAAATTCATCATTGGTTCACAAAATTATGCAATTATAACCTATTTAACTCTCAATTTTTATTTTCTTCTTCAATTAAGCCCTCAATTGATTTTTAACTTTACTATTTATTTCGAACTCATCCTTGAACTTTAAATTTCTTTCAATCTTAACCAAATTAAATAAAATTAACCCTTTTTCTTAATTCTCTTCAATTCAAACCTCGATTATGGCCTAAAATTTCCCCAAACTTAATTTTTGTCTGGGATATTAAATTATTGGTCTCATTTCAACCTCGACTATATTTTTTATATATGTTTTTGATTATTTTAGCAAATAAAAATTAATTAAAAATGACAAAAAAAACATATTTTTTGGGATTCTTTAATTTTCAAAAAATATATAAAAAAGATGGTAAAAAATTGGGTTATAAAAAAATTATGAATTGTTATTCTTATATGTATTTGTTTAACCATAATAAGTTCATGAACATAATTAGTTGCCTTAAATAGAAGTCATATATCTATCTATTTTTGTAACAAACTAAATTTACAATCTATGTTTGTTAATTAATATATTTCATGAACATTAAGTCAAGCAAAACCATCTATCAAAAGAACATATAATATCACAAACTATAAAACTAAACACAAAGACTTCTCATCTCAAAGGTTAAAAAAAATCAATAATGACAAATGAAATATATAAAGCATTATGTGAGTACAATATAGAAAATACAACTTGCACCTAAAAGCTGGGTGTTAAAATTATTTAACTCGCAAGTGAGTGAAGTAAGAATATAAAGTATGATCAAAGGGTCATCAAGGTATCTATTAGTCAATATTGAAAAATATGATGTCAAACGACACAAATTCATAAAACTCTCTAGAGCTTTTAAGATGCATCATTATCGTATAATTTTTTCAAAATCTTTTGGAGGGTTATGAAAATAGAATCTCAAATCCAAAATATTTAAATTTTAACTTGGATAACAAATGTTCATGGAAATACAACCGCAAAATTATTATTTATACTGTAAAATTAGGTGCATGGATAATGTGGCTGCAAAGAATTTGGATCAACACTCATGTGATAAAGGTGTTTAACAATTGTATGTTATAATCAGAAAGTTGAAGTATCGTGATACTATGACTGTTAAAATTATTGACAATGTCATGAAAAATAACAAAAAACATAATTAAATATGATAGTTCTATATTGAAACTTTTCTCTCTTAAAAATACACTCAAAGCAATAATCACCGCATTGAATAATATTCTCTTATAATAAATTTGAAGTTACTTAGCAACACATGTCATCTGCTTTTCTATTTTCTATATATGTGTGTGGGGTTGGTTTTAGATCAAGTTTTGAGATAGATTTAATAATTTTTATAATTTATTTATAGAAGTTAATTATTTAAAAAAACTACTTATTCAGTTCAATTTGACTCAATATTTGTCAAGTTTAAATTAGCATCCCTGCAATATAATTATCAAAAAAACAATATTTTTCTGCTAGTTTCTACGTGCGCAGTAGACAGGATGATTTCACATTAATTAAGAAATTTATATAATAACCACCACGCACATAAGTAATTAAGTTGATACCATAAAAAATCTACCAAGTTTTTTTTTCCTCTGTACGAATAGAAGTATAATAAAGTACTTGTTAATACATCCGTGCGATAATTTATTTGCTAGAGATAAAAGTTGTGTTGACGTACAATATTCAAAGTTTTTTGATCTTGGAATCACGAGTTGGGTTCTTCTTCTCTAGTTATCAATGGAGAAAATTAATTAATCAGGTAAAAAATATTGTAATTTTCAATTTGTTCGTGAAATTTTGTGATAAAAGGGGAAGAAAAAAACTTTCAACAGATACAAAACGATTCACTAAAAAATGGATTGAGAACGAAAATAATACTCCGAACGACGGATTTAAGGAAATTGAGCACATATTATTAATTACTAGATCACACAAAGTTACACAGAGGATGGCCACCTAAGTTATTATACAAGTACGTACCAGGCTTATATATCTTTTCATGCCACACACCTTGTAGAAGGGAAGCATCAACAGCCTAACTGATGGTATCCAAAGGTCTAAAGTGCTCTATACTATATATTAGGGCCTGGGAATTACATGCACCTTTAATTTGAAGCGTTTATTTCACAGTACCACGTACGTAGTAGCTAGCTTCACTTAAACGAAGGGCATGTTCTGTCGTGCTGTTCCTAGTTAATAGGAAGAAGGTAAGCATTAATATCCTTGTTGACGGAATCTAAACGGTGCAAGTAATAATCAGGATTTGGGCATAAGTCATGTTTCTTTATAAATTCAACAGTCCATTTCGCGGTGCCTTCAGTGACCTCAAGAGTTGCCTGGAAGCTGTCATAGAAAAGCATCATGTTTCCTTCCAACACCTTGTAGGTGGTTTTCTTCGCTTGAGGGTGAATCTCTATCACTTCATCCTTGAAATGCTCAAGTCCAGCTATTTAAAAAAACAACGGCGCCGCTGCTTGTTAAAATATATTCATGCATGCTCAAGGAAAACAAATGCTATAAAAAAAATTGTGGAACAAAGTAATTAATTGATAATTATCTTAAGGAAAAAAGATTGAAAATGTCAATGAGAGTCTCCCCTCCTTTACGAAGTCTGAGTTCAAACCTTCATCGAAGTGAACGAGCTTGCGGGAGCATGCTTTACTCTCCCAACTAGAAGTACCGTCAACGAGTTCTATTTTGTTAACATTACGAGGAGAAATCGTCGGCAAGAGGTACGCTTCTTTCCAGTAGACCTCATAAAACTTAGCAGCAGAGCATTGAATTGGTGTCTTGACCTCCTTCTTGCCAATTTGAGCCATATCTTTTGCTTGCTATAAGAAAACTAACGACTTGTAATCAAAGTACAGAAGCTGAGGATGGATGCAATGTGGAGGAAGCCTTAGCGTTATATAGGATCAGAAGAGAATCACCTAGCCTCTAATGTAGGACCTACACATGTCGAAAAGGATAAAAAATTCTTCATTGATTAATTTCCAGGTTCTCATTTGGATGTGATATCGATCTAGTCTGGCAATATAATGGCCTTATTTTTGCCAGCCAGGTAAATGCGATAGATAGATTCTTGTGGTGGTCCTCCAAGTTAATGATAAGATTGAAATAGACTTGCACCATGGATGGTGGCTCAATTGGATTCTTCCTTCTCACCATCGACTTCCCTAAGGATTGCACAGAGTTATTAAATTTGAGGTCAAGTGAAAAGAATGAAGATGAAAGATATGTATGATAGTTAAAATAGAACGAGGGAGCTATATAAGAAGACTCTCAAAACCCAAATATTAAATTAATTGTTTTATTAATTGTCGATCGATGAGCAATTGTGATGTCTTTCAAAAAAAAAAACCAATCAATTGTTTTAGTATATTGTTATGTTGTTAATTTAATCTAAAATAACAATTAAGGATATTATCTTATTAGATTGTTAGAAAATTAATGTAATAAAAACAACTCATAATTAAATCCTTACAAATTAAACATCATAGATAAATATAAATATGTTCTTTTTTTAAACGTACGTGATTATAAATAAATATGTTCTATTATTGCCTTCAGAGTGCTACTCTTGGACTTCTTTTGCTTCATCATCTGGGACCCTAATTTGAAGCAATATCAACATTAGTTACTGTTCAAAACATAAAATCATCATTACAATATTCTTCAATTTCGAGAAGAAATTTTGAAAGTGGACATATTAGTCTCATATAAATATGTTTTGTACATAAAACAACTGGTGCTGATAGTGGGAATGGACCGCAAAACTTTTTTTTTTTTTAAGGTTTAAAATAAGAATCCATTCATGTTTCTACACGACATAAAATTCCAAATATCACTGACTTTTTGGTTCTTGGGCATAAACACATCCTATCCTTATTTTGTCGTCTGAAATAGATTGAATTCTATTCAACTCGTTAGAAAATATGCTACAAGTTCCATATTTTGATCTGATCTTTAAGAGTGTTTTTTTTTTTTAAAAATCAATTAGGTTTCATCATGTTTTTTACAAGAGACACATTTGTTGAGCAGAATTGTACAAAAAGACACTCTTTACCGTACAAAAAAACTCATCAGAATTGCAAAAAGAATCCTAATCTTAAATGATCAGATTCTTGGACTGATCAACCCGAAAGGAACAGAAAAGGTAGAAAAAAGAAAAGAAACAAAAAACAGAGAGATCTATTAAGTACAGTAGACAAATCGTTAAAATGTCAAAAAAAAATTAAAGAGAGAAATGACAGTTAATGTCAAGAATGTTAAGTTAATTAATTAGGACTTATTTATGCATTCTTTTCGTATGCTTAAAAAATTAATAATAATAATAAAGATTGAAATAATCGCAACGAAGGAAATAGGAATTTTTATGACATCATTACATTCGAACGGTACCCATGATGTTTTTATCGAAGTTTTGGTAGGCTCCAAGATATTTTTATTTCTTTATTTTCTTTTTTTACTCTTTATCCTCTTTTCCATTGCTTTTTATTGAATCATGTGTAAGCGATTTAACAATTTAAGAAAGTTGCAGATAATACTTGTAATTCATAACTCGTGAATAGTAGATATTATTTATAACTTTTTAAAATATAATATTTTTTTAAATATTTTTTGCATTGTATTATTTTATCATATTTTTTTTAACTATGCTAGAAATCAAAAGGACACTTGAAATTCATCTCTCTTATTTCTTTTCTTTCTTTGTTTTTTGGTCAAAAGATACCGTGCTATCACAGGTGCATACTATCGGGGGGCAGTTGGAGCTTTACTAGTCTATGATGTAACCCGCCATGTTACATTTGAAAATGTGGAGAGATGGTTAAAGGAGCTTCGGGATCACACAGATGCCAACAATGTGATCATGCTCGTAGGAAACAAAGCAGACCTGCGTCACCTCCGATCAGTTGCCACTGAAGATGCAAAGGGTTTTGCTGAAAGAGAGAGCACATTTTTCACTGAGACTTCTGCTCTCGAATCAAATGAATGTTGAAAATGCTTTCACTGAGGTGCTGACCCAGAACTACCGTGTTGTAAGCAGGAAGGCTCTTGACGTTGGAGATGACCAAACATATTTGCCCAAAGGACAGACAATTAATGTTGGCAGCAGAGATGATGTCTCGGCTGTGAAAAAGGCTGGATGTTGCTCTTCTTGAGCATTGATAAGTTTTGAAATGTTTCAAGATTTTCTCAGATTAATATTGAAGACCCGGTCTACAGATTATCGTCTTTGGGACTCCATGCCCTGTTCATATCATACAGGTTTAGCTGGCCAATTGACAATATGCTACGTTGACCAAAAATATTCAACTGTTAAATGTTACCGTGTTTCCAGAACTAGAGATGAAATTGTTAGCCCATTTTAAATCTTCAAAAACTAACAGTTGTTTATTTGTCTCTGTTTTCCCCCTTGTTTTACTTGCTCGAGTGCTGCAATTCCAAGTTTGGTTGTGTGGGTCTTAAACGAGGGAAGACTGGCTTGGACGGAGCAGGAAATAATAAAGCCCAAAGCCGAAATTTCATGTTTCGAGACTCCACTCGATGCATCATATGTATCTGCATTCTACACAAAATATGCGAGACTTCGGTACATTCCAAGCTGTTGATTTTCTGTAAATATTAGTATATGAAATAATTAAATTGAATGTAGTCATATCAGGCACTTGTATGCTAGCATAGCACAATAATCCTCTGAACATTGCTCTATTTAATTTCCTTGCAAATAAAAAAAAAATAACAAATGAAGCCGAGAGAACACTTTCAACTTCGATCCTCTCTCTCTTGATCAAACATTCAATAAGGGGATTCAGAGTCAATTGTACGGATTTGAGAAAATGTAGGCAAAGATCCAAATTATGAAAGAGCCCAGCGACATCCACATGGTTAGCTTACAAATCCCATTATTACTTGAACACAAAGTAAGTCACAAAACTTGTAAGAACTGCACATAAAAACCAGTAAGAACCTTGGTTGTAGGAACCTGCCGATACAATGGCTGATACTCGAACACAAAATGTAAGTCACAAAACTTATAAGAACTGTACATAAAAACCAGTAGGAACCTCGGTTGTAAAAACCAGTCAATACAGAGGCTGATCTCCATTATTCTTTTGCATCTGCAAAGCATAGTTCAATCATGAATCAGTAACCCAATGAGGGAGGAGGAGGAACCCCTAGATAACTTGAGTAAATTTTATCCTATTACAGCTTTTGGTAAAACCCAGATCTGAGAGTAAACATAACGAAGGAATGAATGATAGATGACTGAAGCAATTACAGTCCAGGTGCGCCATTTAAACCAATGGGAAGCATATAATTCTATGAATGAAGAACTACCACTACACATAACAGCATAAAAATATTTAGCAGGTAGCACAATTGTTGCTCTAAGGTGGTGCTTCATTGTTTTTAAACAAATATCCAATGTATAAGACCAATAACATGATGATTCCACCTTTGAAAAGAAGATTCCATAATGATAATTAAAAATGGAACATAATATAGTCTTCAAGGAAAAACCAAATCGCAGTTCACATGGAACACAAAACTCTTGTAGAATAAAAAAAATGGGATAGGAAGCTTCACAATCCGCCACTGAAGCCATATTTGAGTCCAAAGGTTACAGAGGCATAAGTAAGAAGTCTATATATGATAACATTACGCCTATAGAACACAGTGTAATTAGTCATTTGGCAGGAGTTGACCCCCTAACCAAACTCTATCAACTTAATCAAAGTTCACAGAGCAGCTTTCAACACCACCCTATAAACCAGGTCAAATCCATCATTCAGGCCTCTAAGATAACTCTCTGAAGCAATCAGCCGTTGCTCTATATAATTGTTCAGCAATGAGAGACATTATTTCATCAGAATGTTCGTTCGAACCTTGATTAAGCACAAAATTGATCATTCCATTTCTATAACTCGAAGCTATTGATTACTTAATTATTCTTGATCCCCCCAGAATTAATCAGAATTCATTAAAGATACATCCATCACCAACACCAAAAAATATCTCGAAACCAAAAACCAAGCTCACAAATTAAAACCAGCAAGAACCCAGATCAAAAGTCAAACCATAAAACATGAATACATTAAAAATAAATTAGAACTCACCAATTATCGGGTTGCTTTTTCTTTAGCATCATTAGAAGGCGAAGAAGAGGAATCATCAGTCCTGGAAGAGGGTAAAGGATTGGATCCCTTGATTATCCAGCCAAGAGCGAAAAACGAAACACCAGCCAGAATAGCAGTGCCCCAAGCGTGAGAATACCATTTACTGTACTGCCTAATAGCAAACCTCCATTGTTCCCTCAGTGTTGCAGGGTCCGGATTTGTTGTCTCAGGTGGGTTCGAGAAATGGACCTTTTGACCCGAGTAATTGCCGTTGCCGGGTTTAATTTCGGTGGGGTTTTTATTATATGAAGAGGAAGCAGAAGAAGAAGGAAGGTTTTGCGGATTAGGGTTTTGGGGATCTGACATGGTAAAGCTATGGATGGCTGCTGCAAACAAGTGGCTACTTATGTTTGTGCTTTCTTTTTTTGTCGGTTGTATGGTGGTGTTCTTATCTTTAGTGATTTGCCACTTGTCCTTGTGAGAGATAGAGAACTCCCGCCCATGTACTCTTTTTTAGGAAGGTGGCCTTGTAACTATGGTTGGACACGAGGTGGACTCGGCATCAGGCGCATGATAGAAGATTGTACAACGCAGTTCGCGGGAAAAAGAAGGCTTAGCTCCAGGGAACCTGGTACACCAAATAGGGGTGGAGAAGGTAATCTTGTCAAGAATCCATCATGATTTTAAGCATACCCACTTTCTACTTGTTGATAAAATGCAGAGAAATTAGAAGCTTGGCATGGTGTTTGGCAGAGGAAGCTTGTCTTTTCGTTTTAGCAAGTGAAGAAAATGGGAAGCGAGGCTAAAAAACAAAGCCAACAGTTGATTTATGTTGATTATGATCTGGCCATACATCTAGCTAGCTAAGTGAAAGGACCTTTATAATATGAGTTTAAGCTATTATTTACAGTTAGTTTATAGAATTGAACACTGTTGTAGAAATAACTAAAGAACAAGCGCACACAGTGAAGAAAGATGTTCGGATAAAAAGACAAAACACACCTTGTTTGAAATATTTGATTGGCTTTCATGTTCGACATGGTCAACCTTTTTTTGTAATAATGTTCATTAACCATGTACATGGATTTGTTCCATCAATTTCAGTATTAAATAATGACGTATATTTCTTTATTTTTTTAAGAGCATTATTTAAATAAAAATTAAATATTCACATTGTAATAAGAATAATGATTGTTCATAACCTTGTAAATCAACCTTGTTAAAAGAATCCTGATAGACTAGGAGGTTTGAAAAAGAGGATCGACTAAGAGTCAAAATCGTTTAATTTATGGTTGAAAAATTGGAGTTCAAAATAGCATCAAATGCTCCCCGTAACTGTTCAAATACAATACAAAATATTACGTGTACAAATTAAGTTCAACCTTCTAAAAAGCATGAAAATAATCTATTTGCATCTCAAAGACATAT
>Ga0325414_1004515_pt1 | contig 14592 bp, 13 predicted proteins | sample PopdelMetagenome_8_FD_206183 | JGI IMG/M metagenome (GOLD analysis project Ga0325414, IMG submission 206183) | Populus deltoides microbial communities from Bellville, Georgia, United States - Leaf-PdKOR-R3 | ecosystem: Host-associated > Plants > Phyllosphere > Phylloplane/Leaf | place: USA...
TCCTGCATTAATCTTAGTTGAACAATTTTTAAATTTGAGTTTTTTACAACTTAATTTCTTTGTTTTCCTTATTATCTTTATTTATTTACTATTAGAAATGCATTATCTTTATCTATTATTATTAGAAATTGCATGAACACCGATAGTTAAAAGGATGAACCAACTCTTAGAAATCATAAAAGAACATAAAGGAGGTACGTAGGATAGGTAGTTGGTCAGATCTCGTATATATGGACAGTACATGGATGATAGTTGGAGTCGACAACGCTCCTAGTGTTCTTTCATCTAAGATCCCTGAGAAAAGGATAAAGTTGGCCCTTGCTAACCTCTTGCATTTACCATGAATTACTGCCTTTTCTTCTTCGGTTGCCAGGAAAAAAAAAAGGTTTATAATCTGTCAGCAACTCAGAATGCAAGATGATGGTCTATCGTATCAAGTTCTTTTATAGCTGAACAACGTAAATATTAAATTCACAATCAGAGCAACCATCGAGTAGCAAAGAGAGCAATAAAGCTACAATGGCTTTGATGAAATAACATCAAACTGAAAAACATGATTATAGTCAGGAAATCAACAAATAATTTGAATTAAAACTAAGGAAAAAAACTAGAAGCAACAGCAGTGATGCCTAGCAGCTTTTCTTTTCAAACTTGCGTGTAATCCTACTTGATGTATCGCAGGCTAATTTTTCAGTGGATCGATTGTCTTCATCTCTCATTCGATAGTTTCCGATCCCTCCGGCCATGATATCTTTAATAGAAGAGAAGGTCGGAGTCAGAGATATTGCATAAAGAAAAGATAGAACCTCAGCATCTTCCACCCTTTCATAACATTTTCTTTCAGCATCATAAAACCATAGGTAGTAGTCAACCAAGAACAGAATATTCCTATTTTCAAAGAACTTGATCACCTTGAAATCCCTTGGTTCCCAGAAAGGCATACGGTGCTCTATAACCAGCATTTCAGCCCAAGAATCCTCAACACCATAATCTTTCATTACCCATAGATTAATACAATCATCACAAGGCAAGTAACTAAAATAAGAACAGTAGAGGGAGTCCCCAAGAACCCCAAGATCTGCATATTGATAAAAATAACCATAGACATCTATTGGAGGAACCGGCAATAAGAATGTTCTGAATTGCTCACTCTCAAAATTGAAAGAGTATATAATATTTGTACGGTCATAATCGTCGTCGATATCGATAATCCAATGAATAGATCCATTAACAAATGCATTGAAAGATCTCCAACAATATTTACGCCAATCATTATACTGCGGAACGATCCCAATGCTTCTCCAAGTATCAGTTCCAAAGCCTCTTGGTGTTGCTTTATCATTAAATATAATAGTCTCAGCTCTAAACGTATATGTCTCAGCGTGCAAAATACTGTCTTCCCTTGTTGAGAAAATTCTAATAGCCTTAAATTGATCTGTGCTCGAACTAAATCCAAGTCCACACATATTCGTTTTACAGTACTTATCATATTCAAGTTGCGGCAGATGCACAAACTCACCTGTAATAGGGTTTGATACGCACAAAATACGATCAAAATTGAATCGTGTCAAGCATAAACAAACCAAGCCGTTGCATGAATTGACAAAGTCGACGGTCAAATGAGGCTCCAACGCCCAAGTTCTTGCCAGATTAAAGTGGCTAAACTCTCCAAATTCAAGCCAGTAAATATTTCTTTTGAAACATGATCCCGTGAATTTAGTTCCCAAACAAAGAATGAGGTTATTATTAGCACTTCCATGTTGATGGAGTAGGGCAAAACTAGGGTTTGTAAGAATATGTTTCCATGACTTGCAAACGTCCCTGCAACTTTTAAGAGTAGAGATGGTGGCTTTGGAGAAGATTGTTTCAAGGATATGATTCGGCAGGTTTGATATATAGCAGGACATTGTTTTCAGATGCTGCTGGTTGTCTTTGATTGAAATCTTTCGCGGTGGGAAAGAAAGAAGCAGCGTGGTGAAAGAAATACTTGGAATAGTGAAAAGGCCGCAGCTATGTGTTGAAAAACTTATGTAGGTAGTAGATTATAAGAAAAAAACTTGGCTGCCCGATTTATACCAGTACTATACCTAAATCCTTATAGGAAAAGAATCGTTACGTGCATGGAGAATAAAATTCAATTAGCATTAGAATTTTTAAATTAAATAACCAAAATATATAAGATTAAAAAAAATAGAGATAATTACAAAAACCATCCAAGGGCCCAGGCTTTGCTGCAAAGTGAAAGCAGCGAGATTCTCCTTGACACTCAAGCCATAGGATATACTTCTCTCTACACAATGAAATATTGTTAATGTATCGATTAATACTGAAATACAGTGGGTTTTACATAACAAAACAATTACATGGAATAAACGGAAGAGATTTTGAGAGACCATTGAAGGTCACCATCTCACATTCATTATACGTCCTGGGTATGAAAGAAAACAAAAAGCTTTGTCGAAGAGCGTGAAGAAGGTGAATCTATATATATATATTTTCTTGCAGGATCTCTCAAGTTTTTTTCTTTCTTTAGTTTTATAGGTATATCTTTGGACCAGCTTACTTTCCCCTATTGAAACTAACGAAGTCCACCTTTCATGTTTGATAAGAAACAGGCCATCCACAAGGAGACTAGAGATTCATGAAGTTTTTACCTCTCAATCAAGCTAAAACAAGAATCGGAGATTTTCGGTCCGGTGGCCTGAGATTTGAACCCTGGTAGCTGATACTGTTCTTTCCAATTGTTTTCGTTTTCTAGCTTTTTATTATTAAGAGTTCAATGACCTTGAACTCACTTCTCTTCTTCCCTCAATACTCCTATGTTGTCTACTTTTGATTACTTTGGTAGTTGCGGTAGAATTACCATGACACATCGACAGGAGTAAGCAAGTAACAACACTAACAACAATCTGGCTGAAGGTGAATCCAGAGCGAAATTAAGAAATTCTACTTGCTAGGACTTTTCATAAGATTCTTGCAGTGGAGCTTCTATGTCTTGGCTTCTTTTTTCCCCTCCTTTTCTTTTATGGTTACCTCTTTTCCTGACTTTCTGGTCCTTTGTATTGTTTCTCTGTTTGCTGGTTGTGTAGCCTTAGCTCTGTCAGGTCAGGAAACCCTCATGATATAGCTCTAGTTGTTTTCAGGTTTCTCCTTGCTGCATCTATCTCTTATTGTCTAGTTATAGAAATGAACCAGAAAATAGCCTCACTGGTTTCCATTTATCTGAAACTAAACATGGTCTAATCCTCAAAATGTTACTAATTAAACTTGTTTACCAAAATTAAGTACATAAAGTCAGTGCTATAATAAATCAACATGAAAGTTAGTAATGTTATGGAATTAGTGTTAGTGTTAATGAGTCAAACATAATGCATGAATTCTGATAATAAAAGGTGTGAGAGTACTAATAATAATTAGCGTCTTGTATTCCACCAAAAACATGTGTGTGTTAGCAGAATCTCTTGTGAGTGTTTGACAAATTTACTTGCAGATTCTGGTTCTCTCTGTGAGTGTTTGATCAATTTAGGTCAAGCTGAAGCAAACAGAGAGAACCAGAGAATTCATTCTAGCCAATGGAATGCTAAATCAATTAATACTTAATTTATTTCTATTCCTTATTATCTTTATTTATTACTATTAGAAATCACAGGACCGCCAACAAGGCGAATCCACTCTTAAAAATCATTAAAGAACTTAGAGGAGGTAGGATAGGAAATTGATCAGATCTAGTATGGATAGTACATGGATGATAGTTGGAGTCGGAAACGCTCCTCTGGGAAAGAGGATAAAGTTGACTCTGTTATGTGGGATTATCTTGATGCTACTATAGATCATATGGGGTTTGGTTCTGCATGGAGGAAGTTAATTTATGAACGTCTTTCCGCGGCAAAAACGGCCATTCTCATTAATGGCTCCATTAGTCCAGAGTTCAGTCTTCAGAGGGGTCTTCGACAAGGTGACCCGTTATCTACCTTCCTTTTTGATATTGCAGTGGAAGGCTTATCTGTTCTTTTTCAGAGAACTTCTGATGTTGGGTACTTCAAGGGTCTCTAGGTTAGTGACGGTAAATATGTATCCCACTTGCAATTTGCAGACGATACCTTGATTTTTTCTCCAAATTATTAACAGTCACTTGTTCATGTTAAGAGGATACTTCGGTGGTTTGAGCTTGTTTCAGGCCTTCGTGTAAATTTCCACAACAGCTCATTGATTGGTATTAATCTGGATGATGAGTACTCCTCAGGTATGGCTGATTTGCTTTTTTGCTAAAGGGATAGCTTTCCTGTCAGGTACCTAGGCCTGCCACTAGGTGCAAATCCATGTCATTTATCTACATGGAATCCTGTCATCTCCAATATTAGAGCTCGGCTTGGATCTTGGAAGGGTAAATTGTTGAGTGTAGCTGGTCGCATTTGTCTAATTAAAGCACTTATGAACTCCATTCCTTTATGCTGCATGTTTGTTTTTTTATTGCCCAAGGGGATACTTCATTCTATTTCAGCTATGACCAGAAGGTTTTTGTGGAGTGGGTGTTCGGATAGGAATAAAGATTGCAAGGTGGCTTGGAACAAGGCAATCCGTGAAAAAAAAGCCGTGGTAGACTGGGGCTGGTTTCTATCTACAACAAAAACTTGGCTCTCCTCTTCAAATGGATGTGGAATCTTGATAATAGATGGTATGGGGGCTGGCAGGAATTTATTGTTAACAAGTATAAGCCTTGTTTTGAAAATGGTCTACCCACTTTTGATCACCATCTCTCACCAACTTGGTATGGAATTTACAAGTCCCTGACTTCTTTTTGGAATTTTAGCAGCTATAAAAGCAGGTGTTTCTTTTAAAATTGGAAATGGCAACACTGTTTCTTTTTGGGGTGATCGGCGGTGTGGGGATTTCCCGCTAAATGTGTCCTTTCGTAACCTCTTTAGGCTGTCTGCTCAGAAACAAGCCACGGTGAAGGATGTTCATATTTCAGCTGGTTCTGTTTCTCTAAGCTGGAACCGTGTGCTTCAGTCCCGTGAGGAGAATCAACTAGCTTCACTACTTGCCGAAGTAGAAAAGCACATTTCTGTTACAGGTGGATCGAATGTTAAGCTTTGGAATGTGGAGAAGAATGGCGCTTATACGGTGAAGTTGGCCACTCGTCTAATCGATGGGATTTGTAATCCAAGGGCTAATTCTTTTTCTGATCTGCTTTGGAAGGGCTGGATGTCTCCTCCTAAAGTGGATGCCTTCCTTTGGTTAATGCTTCAAGGTAGTCTCAGCACAATAGGGTTCCTTGCATATAGGCACATTATTCACCACAATGATGCACTTTGTCCATTTTGTGTATCTGAAATTGAATCAATTTCTCATTTGTTCCTTCATTGTTACGAAACCTGGAGGTTTTGGACCTGTTTCACGGAATGGCTTGTATACCAGGGTTGTATGCCGAATTCAGTTGACACTCTCTTGTGGGAGTGATGTAGTATGGTGAGTGGGAAGTTGCAGCGGAGGGCTATTTTCATGCTGAGTGTTTGGATTTTTCAGAATATATAGATAGATAGCTCGAAATAAACTCTTATTCGAGAAGCAAGCTATAGATTGGTCTTGCAATTACAATTTTACTTTCGACCATCTTGCATTTACCATGAATGCAGGATGATGTCTATCATTTCAAGCTTTTATAGCTGAACAATGTAAATTCACAATCAAAGCAACCATAGAGTAGCAAAGAGAGCAATTAACTACGTACAATGGATTCTTCAAATAACAACAAATTGAAAAACATGATTATAGTCGGGAAATCAACAAATAATTTGATTTAAAACTAAGAAAAAATTTAGAAGCAACAGCACATATAGCTAGCAGTTTTTCTTTCGAACTAGCTAGCAATGCTATATGATGTATTGCAGGCTAATTTTTCTGCTGATCGATTGTCTTCATCTCTCATCCGATCTCTCCTGCCATGATATCTTCAATAGAAGCAAAGGTAAAAGTATGAGATATTGCAATAAGATAAAGATATATCCTCAGCATCTTCCACCCTTTCATAACATTTTTTTTTTCAGCATCATAAAACCATAGATAGTTGGTAAACCAAGAACAGAATATTCCTATTTTCAAAGAACTTGATCACCTTGGAATCCCATGGTTCCCAGAAAGGCATATGGTGCTCTATAACCAGCATTTCAGCCCAGGATTCCACAACACCATAATCTTTCATTACCCATAGATTAACACAATCATCACAAGTCAAGTAACTAAAATAAGAACAGTAGAGGGAGTCCCCAAGAACCCCAAGATCTGCATATTGATAACAATAACCATAGACATCTATTGGAAGAACCGGCAATAAGAATGTTCTGAATTGCTCACTCCCAAAATTGAAAGAGTATATAATATTTGTACGGTCATAATCGTCGTCGATATCGATAATCCAATGAAAAGATCCATTAACAAATGCATTGAAAGATCTCCAACAATATTTACGGATCCCAATGCTTCTCCAAGTATCAGTTCCAAAGCCTCTTGGTGTTGCTTTATCATTAAATAAAATAGTCTCAGCTCTAAACGTATATGTCACTGATTTTCTAATTTAGTACTACGTGTAGAAAAAGGCCCTTCAACTTCCAGCTCGTTGCGATCTGCAAACCTCTACTTTCTCGATCAATCTGAAGGAGGATCTAGTGATTCTTATGATAAGAGCCTGGCTGCTGCGTTTGAATGGAGTCATGAGCTTTCACAAGATTTTTCGGTAGAGAATTCAAGCCAGGGCTTGCTTTGTGTACGCTCCAAAGTACGTGGATGGGCTAAGGTATATAATGATGTGTGGATGCTAAATCCTTTTACGGGTGAGTATATCATTCTTCCATTCCATCTGAACACCAAATATTTCTATAGGTGTGGGATAGGGTCTTGTCCTAACACGAATCAATATAAGATTATCAGTATATTTTACAATGGAGATACTACCAGAGGAGCTGAGGTCAACACAAATGGTTCTGCCGAGTGGAGAAACATTGTTGTGCCAAAATATAAATACTATAATCGGTATAACTGGGTAAGTTTTACTGATGTCTACGTTAATGGTTCTATTTATTGGCTTATCATGGACAGTTCGGTGGCTGATTCGAATGTGTGCTTTTGATTTGAAACTGAGAAATTTATATCACTCTCAATGCCACCAGATTTTCAAAATTCTAAATCAAGGGTAGATGTAAGGTTATTTGAAGACTCCATTTATTTTTGTAGTTATGATCATAGTTTAAATCCAAAATCTGCCGAGGTATGGCTGATGAAGAAGTATGGCGTTGAGGGATCTTGGACTGAGATTCTTGTTATGGATTTCAATATTAGATACTGCTATTCAAGGGATGTTCAAGTGATAGATTTCTTGGAGAACAGGAACGTTCTATTAGAAGATGGCAAATTTATAACATTATTTTTGCACAACGAAAGGAAAGGTCTCGTAAAGAAGGATAAAGGGAGGACAGAATTTTTCAACTCTGCCTTTGTTAACAAACCAGGCTTTGCTTCTCTTGAAGATGTGGTGGGAGATGGCTTAAAGGTTTTGAAGGGTTTTAAATGGGATCGTCGAAAACCCTGAAGGGTTCGAACAAAATGATAATAAGTGGTCTTAATTCTGTCAAATGACATAAGAATATGTGAATGGCATGGAATTCAGAATTAATTGATGGGATTTCAAAGGGATAAAGCTCTTGAAAAGGCAAGGACATTCTATTATTGCCTTTGAAGCTTTATCATGATGAGGCTTATCCTCTGCAGTTGTCCTACAGAAGTTTTTTTGTACAAATTGCATTGCCTGTATATGCAGCTAAACTTACTTTCACTACTAGTTAAGAAGATTCCATTCATGAAGGAAATGCTCACATTTGCATGTCTTGATTGAATTAGATTTATTGATAAAATTCAACTCGCATTCCCACAAGGAAATCATAATTTCTTGTTTATTTCTCAACAACAAGAAAAAATGCAACTAACATGGCCAACAACAGGCAACCTACTTCTGAACGCAATGAAATCACAAACACTGCATGCTCTCAATTTCCTTAACATATGAAAATCCACTTAGTTGTGTCCTCTTGATCCACCATTCGCACCCCTACTAGATATTTCCTTACCACAACCCACATTCTCTCTAACAAAGATCCTTGGGATGGAGAAGAAAGGATCACAAAGAGATGGGACCTTGTTGCAGCATCCACTTCTCCTTGTACTTGCTTTAGCTATAGGTTTTGTTATAATGGATCCGTTTAAAATGGGACCTTTGGGACACCATGATTTCAAGCCTGTCAAGCATGACCTTGCACCTTACAAGCAAGTCATGGAAAACTGGCCTAGGGACAATAAAAGCAGATTAGGGTCCGGGAATTTGGAGTTTGTCGATGAAGTTTTCGGCCCTGAATCGTTGGAGTTCGACAGCCTGGGGCGAGGCCCTTATGCTGGGTTGGCTGATGGACGTGTTGTGAGATGGATGGGAGAGGATGTTGGATGGGAAACATTTGCTCTTGTTTCCACAAACTGGTGAGTTCTATTAATGACATCATCAAAACACACAATATTTTCATTTGGTTGAAAATTAACCCACTATATATCTCAACAAGTCAAGAGGATCATCAAGTTCATCTAAGCAATGGAAGCATGAGAAAATTTGTGCTAATTATTTTTTTAATTGGCTTTGAAACATGCTAATTATTCTTTGAATTGGCTTTGAAAGGTCAGAGAAACTTTGTGCTAGGGGAGTTGACTCAACCACATCTAAGCAATGGAAGCATGAGAAACTGTGTGGTCGTCCATTAGGTCTGAGGTTCCACAAAGAGAGTGGAAATTTGTACATTGCTGATGCTTATTATGGCCTTCTGGTTGTTGGACCTGAAGGAGGACTTGCTACTCCTTTGGCCACTCATGTGAGAGGGGAACCAATACTCTTTGCAAATGACCTTGACATTCACAAGAATGGATCCATCTTCTTTACTGACACCAGCAAAAGATACGACAGAGTGTAAGAGTACACAAAAACAGAAGCTGTTTTTTCAAGATTTGGCTAATTTTGTTAAGTTTTGGAGATTTTAATAGGAATTTATTTTGCAGGGACCATTTCTTCATATTGTTGGAAGGAGAATCCACTGGTAGGCTTCTCAGATATGACCCTCCTACCAAAACGACTCACATTGTATTGGATGGCTTAGCATTTCCAAATGGAGTTCAGCTATCTAAGGATCAAACTTTCCTGGTCTTCACTGAGACCACCAATTGCAGGTAATGTGTATAGATATCTCTGTAATTCCACAAAATTATCACAGAATTCTGACATAACCGTGGTGTTGTAAGATCCAAAATTAGTACTCTATTCAAATACTGGACAATGAACATCATGAACATTAACACTTTGTAGGTTACAAAGTAATAATAAGCTTGATCATTTTGTTATGGTAATGCCACAGAATAATGAAATACTGGCTAGAAGGACCGAAAATCGGAAAGGTGGAAGTTGTTGCGGACTTGCCTGGCTTTCCAGACAATGTAAGATTGAATGAAAAAGGCCAATTCTGGGTTGCAATAGATTGTTGCAGGACAGCAGCACAAGAGGTTCTTACACACAATCCATGGGTGAAGAGTGTCTATTTCCGGTTACCAATCCGTATGAGGTACTTAGCGTGGCTGATGGGCATGAAGATGTACACAGTTGTTTCCCTCTTCAATGAGAACGGAGATATCTTGGAAGTTCTCGAGGATCCGAAGGGTGTAGTGATGAAGCTAGTGAGTGAAGTTAGAGAAGTAGAAGGGAAGCTGTGGATTGGAACTGTAGCTCATAACCATATTGCTACCCTTCCTTATCCCTAGCATCAAGACCATCCTTGATGGTTATTTTGTTTATCTGTGGTGTACTAAATGTTGACTTTAATTTGGAATTTCCTTCATTTAGCAATGGTTAAACAACTTGCAGACTTCTCTGTCACTTTCTAGCTCTCTTCCCCCCGAGTTTTTTTTTTCCTTGAGAATCTTCATCCCCTTGTGATCAATAAGATGTTTTGACAAATAAATTCTGAATTTTGTAGCTTAATAGTCAAGAAAAATGCAGCAACTAGAAGAATCTTGAAGTTGTGAATTTAAGGCTTTGGTATAGCAACAAAGGTGACCAAACATACAAGCATCCATATCACACAAGAAGTAGAGAACAAGAGTACACCCGAGGACAAAGCTTAGAATTTTGAATCAACAAATCGCCATCAAAGGCCCATGATTGCATCAAGGTTCTACATAAACTATAACATATTAAATGCTTAAGCTATAAACTCAATCTTCAAGGAAACTAGAATATAGAACCCGCCTAAATGAGGTATGAATGTAATGTATCTAAATGACTGGAGATAAAAGGTAAATGTCCTATGTGACAACAGATTGTAACTAGGATGTAAACAACAGTAGACAGAACATTCTGTAGCTGGTCATGCTATTCTCAGTCCTTTGATGAAGAGGAATTATCCTCAGATGAATTATCTTTCTGGCTTGAAGAAGCCATTGATCCTCTCATTTGCAAATCCCCACCTTGTTGCTGCTGCTGTTGAAGTTGTTGCTGTTGAAGCTGATGCAGCTGGAACTGCTGCTGCTGCTGCTTCTGAGAATGAATTTGGAGTTGTTGGAACTGTTGTGCAGCTAAGAAAGTATGCATTGCTTGATTATTGGGATATAATTGCTGGCCTCCTCCAAAAGATGCATAGTTTGGCACTTGACCAGTCAGTACCTTCAGATGCTGAATTTCTTCTTTCAGTGCGTCATTCAAGGCTATTGCAAAACAAATAACATCATTAAGACGAGTAACAAAAGAAGAAGGTGGTAATCCAAATAATTTCAGAATTAATATGCAAAACCACACAGAAACAGGGACGCTGTGCAAATTTTATTGACTACCTCCTATTTCATAGTTCTAACAAAGTCATCTCAAGTTCCAGAAGTGTGATACAAAAAAAAAAAAAGAAAAAAAAGAGAGATTATTCACAACCCCGGATGAGAATAAAAACTACTGCCTTCCAAGGTAAATTATAAACCTCAAAGCATAGGGTAAGTTAGCAATAATTTTTTAGAGTTCATGAGAAATCATTCACAAAATAAATACATGCACAAGAATTTGGAAGTGGAAGAGCTACTTGAACACCAACTTTATAAACAACAATCACTTCTGCAATAAACGTCCATCAGCAAGGCCCAAAAAAATCCATATAACTCAATGCATAGCATCCTTGACACCTTTTACATGCCACTCAATCTCCCCAGGCTATATCTTATATCATCTTAGAAACTTCAAAATTTATTTCCTCTTGTGTGGTAGACATTTCTTATCATTATCCATAACTACCACCATATCAGAACATTATTGCATCCCAAGCAAAGTACACCATCAGTTGAATGCTAACAAGTGCGCATTCATTTAAGACTCATAAATAAATAATACCCAAAACCCGACTTTAAGACGACCGAAGTATGCATATTTTGGAGAATTTCCGAACCGAAAAGGAACATAAATAACACCTATTACCTTACTAATTAAGAAAAGTCAGCTCAATTCCTAGCCCTAGGCCCTTATCAAGGAATGAAATAATTAACTCCCAACTATAGTTTTAATGCATGCTCCAGGCTAATATCAACAAATAATCAAAGTAATACCAATATAATCAAGCATACAGAGAACCACAGCTGATCCCATATTTAGCTCAACAAAAACAACTACAAAATCCTCTAGCACTGAAATGTGTTATAAATGACAAGTAATCAGCATGCCTGGCCACTAGACAGAGGAGGATATTAATTTTTCTTCACTGATCAACTGACGTAAGAGGGAGAAAGAGAGGTTTAGCGCATGCAGATACCATATTGAACAATATTTCTAAGCAAAATCTAGATCACGCACAGCTCAGAAAATGGACAAGCCTCTGTGTGTGTGTGTCAACTGACATAAGAGAGAGAAAGAGAGGTGTGTGTCAACTGACATAAGAGAGAGAGAGAGAGAGGGGTTTAGTACATGCAGATGCTATATTGAACAATAGGTCTAAGCAAAATCTAGATGGAGCACAGCTGCCATGTTGAGCAGTAGTTCTAAGCAAAATCAAGATTGCACACAGCTCAGAAAATAGACAAGCCTCTGTATGTGTGATTGCGCACAGCTGCCATATTGAAACAATAGTTCTAAGCAAATCTAGATTGCGCACAACTCAGAAAATAGACAAGCCTGTGCATGGCAATATGCAAGTCATAGACTGATGAAGCGTACACAGCTAATGCCAAATATCTAGCCCATGCATACGCTGACATAAGTGGATATCACTATTAGATGACATGGGCAAGAAAAGATAAAACAGGGCAACATTGTAGTTTGCACTCGTACACTTTTTTATACATCAATGGGTTTTGATATGCCTCTTTATAAAAATCATAATGAAATAACAAATATTGATGAAAAAAAGAACAAAAAAGCAACTGAAGTTGTCTGATTGTATTTAGAAAGTTCAGCCAAGACCCTTACCATCTTGCAAGTGGACCTGTTGCTCCATGGTTTGCAAACGCAGTTTCAGTTCACTATTTTCAGCAGTCAGGCTGTTTGTATCCCTCTGTCACAACATAACCAAAGAAAGATACATCCACTATCAATACAACATACATTAATGTGATCTGGATTGCAACATTACTAATTTGAATAACATACAGAAAACATGAAAGGTAGGCTACAACGTCCATGGTACGATCAAGTCAAACCAGATACAGTTCACAAATAAAAAAGCACTTTGAGCTTATGCAACTTACCTGAAGAAGAGTCAATTGAGCAGACAACGACGTCGCTTCTGTTTGCAGTGTCTGCATTTTCCTTTCAAGTTCAGCTATGTACCGCATCTTCCTTTCCTTGGACCTTGCAGCAGATTGCCTGTTAGCCCAAATCCTAAGATGGAACAGAAAAGAACACGTCAGATGTCAATCTAAAATACATGAGAAGATGGCATGTCTATTTTCTCTCCCCCATGACAGAAGGGTATAAAATAAGAAGGATGAGAGTGGAGAGAGATGTGGACTTCACAGCAGAGGAATTCAAGTCCATAGTTTTTATACAACCAGTAAACTTTATTTAACAGCTTAACACAGATTCTGTACCATCTGTATAACTAACTATTCCTAAAACAACTCCCTCATAAGCCGGGCATCACTACAACAAGTACCTTATGAAAAGTGAAAACTATTAAATTCAGCACTTAATAAGACTGTTGTTACGGAGCCAATAACTAACTCAAAGACGCCCAAAACAAACAAAATGTTTCAAAAACATTCAATTTCTTAGAACAGGCACAACCTTTTAGTTTTCAAATGTTTCAAATACATTCAATTTCTTAGAACAGGCACAAACTTTTAATTTTCATGCAAAACTTCCCATCCAAACACGATATTACTAAATGAAATTAGCATCGAAAGCAATCTCATAATATAACAAATCACACCTTAACCATAGAAAAATTAAAAAGAATGTGAGACAGGATACCTTTTTGCACGCTTTGGATCTATAAGTGCAAGTTCAGCAAGCTTTGCCGCAGATATGGACTTCTTGGAATCAGCGTGAGATGCCTCCTCAGAAGCTGACATGAGCATCTCCGGCTTGATAGTTGTCGAGCCATCCATTGAGAGGCTATGTTGATGCCTAACTTTAGGCCTTTCGCTAGGACCAGCACCCAAATCCATTGTTGCAGGCAGTGGTGCCAGTGGTTGTGCTGGCACTGGTGGAGCCGATGACTCCCCAACTTGAAAAGCAGATGTGGCCGAGGATGAACTGAACTTATCCATATCAAGGTACATTGACAAATAATCTTCCTCAGTTTCATCAGAGAAAGTTGTCCCATCTGTACCACCACCCACAACACCTAGATCACTGTCAAAGCTAATATCATCAGGGAGAGTGAGAATCTCTGAATGGGCACGACGGTGGCCCAAATTCTTAGGTGGGTTATCAGACATTCGGCTGATATCATGACTAAATCGATTAGAATCCAATCCATGACCGAAATGACTAGGGTCTGAACTACTGCCAGGAGCCTTTGGAGGAAATGTAGAAGGCGATTGCTCAGGTTTTACGCTATAAGAGCTCCCAGAGGGTGAAAAACAAGAATACCTCCCAGAAGGTGGTGGTAAACCACTACTATGGTTGCCAGGAGATTTATCCTTATCCATCCAGACAAATCACGAAAACCCCAAAACCCTATTCAAATTTTAAAACAGCTAGTTCAATAACTCAAGAAGGCAAAAACAAACAGTCCAAAAAATGAAGATTTTGCACACAACAAAGAGTGAAATGCCAAAAAGTCTTGATTTTGAAGCTACACAACATTCAAACACCTAAGAGAAGCAAAAAAAAAAAAAAACCCCTCAGAAACACCCAAATTACACTTCAAAACAATAGATTATCCACTCTAATTCCAACAAAACACTAAAAACTAAAGACACAAACTCAACAAACCTAATAAAGTATCAGACTTGATACAAAGCTTCAAACTTTATGCATAACAACAACAAAACCAAGAAAAATGAGAGAGATCTGATTACACAAAACACAGAGAA
>Ga0325414_1004517_pt1 | contig 14585 bp, 11 predicted proteins | sample PopdelMetagenome_8_FD_206183 | JGI IMG/M metagenome (GOLD analysis project Ga0325414, IMG submission 206183) | Populus deltoides microbial communities from Bellville, Georgia, United States - Leaf-PdKOR-R3 | ecosystem: Host-associated > Plants > Phyllosphere > Phylloplane/Leaf | place: USA...
AAAGTATTTTATTAAGTGGAGTTTTTTAAAGTAAATTGGTTAACTTTTTAAAATATTAAATAAATATTTATTTTTAGATATAAAAAAGTATTTTATTTAGTGGGATTAACTCGTATTTAGGAGAAAAGTGATTAAAAACATAATATAGAGTACCGAATTGTTGATTTTTTCTTTTTAAGTAAAAAAAAAAAAAAAACTATGAAGAGAAAATATTAAAAGACAGGTGGTCACTGGGCTATGGGGTGCAGCTGGGCCCATGGGGTAAGGATGATAAATCAATGACTTGAAAAAGTACAAATTGTTAGCATCCTTCCTCTCTTTCTATATTTTAATTTCCTTCACCTAATAAAACAAGCAACTAAGTTGTCCAATCATGCTTCTTTTTGAACCGTTTCGTCACTTAACTTAAAATATTTGTTTTCAACCCCTGATTTGGGTCTTGAAATCGATTGGTCAGTAAAAATCCCTATATATTTTTTTTAAAAAATAATAATATTATATTTGATTTTTAAAATAGAATCTTCATTAATTTATTTGTTTTTATATTTCAAAAATACATTTGAAAAAACTTGAATTTTTATTCTTTAAATTAATATTTTTTTTTGGTATTTTCAAATCATTATAACATGCTGGTATCAAAAATAATTTTTAAAAAATAAAAAAATATTATTTTAATACATTTCCAAGTGAAAAGTATTTTAAAAAACAATCATTATCACACTCTCAAGTATCCATTTATTCAACATGACCAGCATTGATACGATCCGGGCATCGAAAAAACAATCAGATTCAGATTCAGATTCAGACGTAAAATGCGCAACTGTCCAGTTTTATAGCAATAATCATAATTTTCAATCCGACCGTTAGATCAAGCTGAAATTTTATGTGAAGTCTGCCAACATGTTTTTTTGCATTGGGTTAAAATTTCTTCCCATGTAAATTCATTAATGTTCCAATAGTTAATGTTGCTTGATGTTATTAAACATCTATTGATATATAAAGGTTAGTCCTCCTTTTAATTTATTTTAGATTTTTAAGTTGATGAAATATAATCACATTTATGAATAGAAGGTGGTATGCAAATGGATTAAGTACATAGCAATAATCCAATTATGTATTTTTTTAATTGAAATTTTCATTACTTGGGTTGAATTAGTTTTTAAATTATTTAATTTAATTGATCAAATTCTCTTAATTTTAATTACCCCAATTCTATTTTTATTTACTTTAGATCCATCATTAACTATCATTTCAATTAAAAAAATAATTTAGAAATTTTTAACATCAGAACAAATAAAAGATATTTTACAAATGCATAAAAAATTTAAAAATAAAATAAAAAATATAAACTTCATTTCCTCTTAATCATTTTAATTTAAATGTGTTTTGGGTTTCATCTCATTCAAACACATTCTCTTAACCATATCGCGGGTTACGAAATTAAGTTAACCCAAATTTTCTCAATCCTAATCCAATAAGGAAAAAGTGATACAAAAATAAGAAAGAAAAGGAAAAATATGAGAAAAAAGTGGAGTAATATTGAAACCTTTTGAAAAAAATAGGGATATTGTTAAGAGATTTTAAAATGTAGGTATGAAAGTGGAACAAGAATAAAATCACAGGGTCAAAAATATAGTTTTCCCTTCAAATCTTGTCCGTTACTTGCAAATTAAAATATCCAATTAAAGTGAGATTTTGAAAATTGAAACCACCCAAAGTTAGACAAGAAAGAAAATGATAGTAATGGGTTACAGACAACGTCACAAACTTCTCTATAAGTAGACAAAGCTCTCCTTGAAACTCCAAACCCGAGCGCTTAGCAGTGAGCACTGTGCCTTTTAGTAATCCAAAGCCAAACCTTCTCTCTCTCTCTCTCTCTCTCTCTCTCTCTCTCCCTTTGAAGGTTAGCCTGATAGCCTCTGAGATTCACCTCACCATGTGAGTTCAAGAAAGCTCTGTTGTCATTGTTGGTTCTTGTTTTTTTTTTTTTTTTAAAAAAACTTCATTAAGCTCTGAAGTTGTTCTTTCATTTACTTCATTTTGGTTCTTTAATGAGTGTGTGAAGATTGAAGTTCTTGTATCCATTCCTCTGTTTACTTCCTGCTTTCAAGTGTTTTCTTTTCTTTTCTCTCTCTCTCTCTCTCTGTTTGTTTTTCTCTTTCTTTGATTCTCGGATATTGAATTGACTTGTGACTCGTATCTGCAGATATCAAGCGAGTAGGTGATTTGGGGAGCTAAAATGGGGAGATTGTCAAGTCCTATTTTGGGATTTCTATTATTATACTGCTTGATAGTAGCTGGTGAAGCAGAATACCTGAAATACAAAGACCCCAAGATGCCAATAGGTGCAAGAATCAAAGACTTGATGAAAAGAATGACATTAGAAGAAAAGATTGGCCAAATGGTGCAGATCGAGCGCACTGTTGCCACTCCAGATGTTATGAAGCAGTATTTCATTGGTACTCACTCACCTCCACAGTCTTTACAGTATTTTCCAGTATTTAATATTTGAATGATGAGTTGTACTGTAAATATAGGGAGTGTGCTGAGTGGTGGAGGGAGTGTGCCAGGACCAAAGGCCTCAGCAGAGGCTTGGGTGAACCTGGTTAATGGGATCCAAAAGGCGTCTTTATCAACCCGTCTTGGAATTCCTATGATTTATGGGATTGATGCTGTTCATGGCCATAACAATGTCTACAATGCCACCATTTTTCCTCACAATGTTGGGCTTGGAGTGACCAGGCAAGTTTTTTTCTCTTTAATTTTGAACAAACAAGGTTATCTTACCATTTTTTATCCGATTAGTTAAGATTATAAATTCTTGTCTTGTACTCAACTGCTTGTCAAGTTTGTCTTTGTTTAATTTTAGAGAACTCGTGTTAGCTGTCAAGGTCATCTTAAAGATTAATCTATATAATGTATGCTGTTACTGATTGACGATAGGGACTGAGAATTTTCTGATTTGTAGTTAGCAGTCAACAAATACGCAGATTAATTGTTAGATTAAAGTGTGAAAAAATCTAGTGTTTGAATTGCAGTACTATAGAGTGATTAAATGATATCAGCTTTATTAGAATTCTGACATTCTTTGCTTCCACCAGGGATCCTCAGCTAGTCAAAAAGATTGGTGAAGCAACTGCTCTTGAAGTTAGAGCTACAGGAATCCCTTATGCCTTTGCTCCGTGTATCGCGGTACTAATATGACAACAAATTGATTGTTACATTTTATAGAAATTTTTAACCAATTTTTCAAGTATGTGATTTGTCTTCTATGTTTGATTTTACAGGTTTGCAGGGATCCAAGATGGGGTCGCTGCTATGAAAGCTATAGTGAGGATCATAGGATTGTTCAGTTAATGACTGAGATCATACCTGGTTTACAAGGAGAGTTACCTGCCAATTCCAAAAAGGGTGTTCCCTTTGTTGCTCCTGGAAAGTAAGTGACATCCCAACACGTAGCTATTTTTATCTCTCTTGTTGACTCGGTGAAGTTAGGGTCCTAATTACACTTGTTGCATAGTTTTTGCCTATCAAAGCTTTTGCTGCTGCTCATAATTCTTCCCGTGATTGAAGCCCTTTGATTGAATTTCGGAGAAAAAAAAATGAAAATGCTTTCTTCAACTTATAACTGTGCTATTCAACATGCTGTAATGTGTGATAAACATCTAATATAATCACACAACGTTAAAGGGTCAAAGTCCTCTTAATTTACCATTATTTTCCTATTTATTCCTCTAAATAAGGAACAAAAATAAATGGCAAGAGAAATAGGTAGGTCAGACCATATTCAAGCTTCATCTAGAAGACACTTCCATTATCTGATTTTAGGGGAAAGTGTCAGCATCCTTAGCACATATCAGTTTGTCATTTACCTGATGTATACTAGTAACTTCTTTTTTGGGTGGTCCAAAGCTCAGCCATGTGAAACAGTGGCCCGCCTTTATTGGTGGGGCATCGAGTCCTGTGGATAATCATCCTCTAAGATCATAGAGCATGGCAATATAAATCCTCCAGCATGAGCATTTAGTCCTTTAAGATCAACTCAAGCTTCATATTTTTGACCTAACATGCTTGCTTGCTTTTGTGGGTCTAAAAATGTCGGTTCATTTTGAAATTTTAAAATGGTGGACCAATAGCTTTAGATGCCTGGGAAAATTGTCTGCCTTTTCAGTCACAGGAAATATCTTGTAAATACAAAATTTTCTAGCAGAATAATCACTGGCAGTCAGGTGCACGTGCAATTAATAGGTCCCATATGCCAAATCCATTCATTGGATAAATGCTAATCAACTGCTGATAATCTGGAACCTGTATGTCACCAAATCTTCAAGCTAATGCCATATTACCATTAGCCTTTTCACCATCAATGGTTAAAGATACATACTAATATGATCAGATGATGTATACTAATACCATCAATTATAAGAAAAATCAGGTGAGTCCAGAAGGCGTCTGGTAGCGTACCCTATTGCTTAGTTTTCTGGTTTCTTTTATGGATTGATTCTGAAAAATGAACTTGGAAAAACAGGTCTTGCTGGAATATTGTTCCTTAAATTATGGGTTTATAGATAATCAAGAAAGTAGTTTTGCTTTCTGTAATGAATTTAGTTCATTTGGAAGTATTATTTTACACTAGAAACCTTACAAGTAACATTTTCCCCAAATCAATTTTTTACTTCGATCAGTACCAAGGTGGCGGCCTGTGCTAAGCACTTCGTGGGAGATGGTGGCACAACAAAGGGCATTGATGAGAACAATACTGTAATCAGTATGAATGGATTGCTCAATATTCACATGCCAGCATATTATAATGCCATCAGCAAGGGTGTTGCAACAGTTATGGTGTCCTACTCGAGCTGGAATGGGAAGAGGATGCATATTAATCATGATCTTGTTACCGGATTCCTCAAGAACAAGATGAAGTTCAGGGTAGAACAGCTATTAAAATGATTTTCCATTTTTTGTTGAGATGGTTCTGGACATTCCAGACATAACTTGTTTCAATATGTTTTCTCAGGGATTCGTGATATCAGACTGGCAGGGTATTGACAGGGTTACCTCTCCTCCACATGCTAATTATTCATCTTCTGTGCAAGCAGGAGTTGATGCTGGAATTGACATGGTTAGTCAAACTTTACTGTGATCTAGAAAATAACTATTTCAGCATCCCACAATGCAGTAAATGAGTTGAAAATTGAATCCAAAGGATGTTCGATGAGCAGAAACTTTAAGTTTCTTATTTGCTTTTTCTTTGTTTCCTTGCTAATGGCTGTCTTTTGTTTGCAGATTATGGTTCCATTTAACTTCACAGAGTTCATTGATGATCTAACTTATCAAGTGAAAAATAATATTATCCCTATGAGCAGGATTAATGATGCCGTACAAAGAATTTTAAGGGTTAAGTTTGTCATGGGTCTCTTTGAGAAACCATTGGCTGATCTCAGCATGGCCAACCATCTTGGCAGTCAGGTTTGCCGATTCAATCTTCCTTCTTTAAAGGCTTGTACATTTCATCTGTCCTGTAATATGGTGAAATTCTGTATCTGTTGATCACATGAAGTTCATTGAACAGGAACATAGAGAATTAGCGAGAGAAGCTGTGAGGAAATCACTTGTTCTGCTAAAGAATGGCAAGTACACTACTGCTAAGCCATTGCTACCACTGCCTAAGAAAGCGCCAAAGATACTAGTTGCAGGAAGCCATGCTGACAACTTGGGCTACCAATGTGGAGGCTGGACAATCACATGGCAGGGTCTTGGTGGCAATGATCTCACAACTGGTATGTTTCTATGTTTCTCTTATTACTCATAGGCACTGAAAGACTTGCCAGGAAAACCGACTTTGTTGCAAACCCTGGAACAGTTCCAATTATTTGAGATTCCCAAATGCTTTATTCCCAAATGCTTTATCAAGTAGCACACGCATATCTCACAACTGGTATATTTTACTTACACGGAGATAACAGCTAAAATGTATTAAGGTTCACCGATGATTTGGAGAGATGTCAACATTTTCTAGAAATTTTAGCAGAATTAATCTTTTTTCTCCTTGTGTTATTATAATGTTTGTAATGGATTACCATCTTCGTAAACAGGTACCACAATCCTCAATGCAGTGAAGAATACAGTTGATCCTACCACCCAAGTCGTCTACAATGAGAATCCAGATGCAAACTTTGTCAGCTCCAACAAATTCTCCTATGCAATAGTTGTCGTTGGTGAGCCACCATACGCTGAAATGTATGGTGATAGCTCCAATCTAACTATATCTGAACCTGGCCCTAGTACCATCAACAATGTGTGTGGAGCTGTCAAATGTGTCGTAGTCGTTATATCTGGCCGCCCTGTTGTGATCCAGCCCTATCTTGAAAAAATAGATGCTCTTGTTGCTGCATGGCTTCCAGGAACAGAAGGCCAAGGTGTTGCTGACAATCTTTTTGGTGACTCTGGGTTCACTGGCAAGCTTGCACGAACATGGTTCAAGACAGTTGACCAGCTTCCAATGAACGTTGGCGATCCACATTATGATCCTCTATTTCCATTTGGGTTTGGTATCACAACTAAACCTGCCAAAAACTAGAAATTCGCCAATTTCTGAGTGATGTCCTGCATTATTCACATCTTGTCCCGCTCCTTCGTGGTAAAAAAAAACTTGAGGCTATTTCCCCTCTCCATGAGGAGTTCTATAGAGTGTTAAGAAAGAATAGAGACAAGGTGCATGGCTGCTCCAAGCTGTAAGATTCTAAAACCTTTCTGGGTTTTAATGACTAGCATCGTATCTTCAAAATGATCCAAGGTCCAGGTTATGAAGTGATCAATTCAATCTTTTAATCAATACAACATTGTTTTTGATTATTTTGCGAGCGTGGTCTGAGTTTGAATTATATAATAAGCTATCGAGTCTTCTCCAAATCTACCTCTACTCTCATAATCCACTTTCATCTATGGTTTGAGCAAAACAATCGCTAGCAATCCATAACGCAGGCGTGTTAAATTCAGAGTTGATTCTTCATGTGACTGCCCATCTTCTCAATTGATTCTCTACGATATTAAGTTTTCTAGTTATTCAACACCGGGCCCAGCAAGGGAAATGGCCCAGTGGGCCACAAGGTCTGCCTACTTATCTTTTAACGATATAATCAAAGAAGTCTTTTTTGTATTGCGTTGATTAGTATTCCAATACAAAAGAAATACAAACTTATTTGATTGATATATAATAAATTTATACGATTTTATACTTTCAAAACAAAATTAAAATTATGTACATTAAAACCAAAGAGATTCTATGAGATTAATCATCTTATTAAACTAAATGATTTTTTTATCACGGAATTCTTATCTATAATTATCTGAAAATATACTTAACTATCAATATGATTTCTTATATATAAAAATATAGACGGTTTAAATCCATCTATCACACTCATGATTTAACACAATCCAATAGAATTGGAGTTAAAATCAATCACCAAAACTATCCAAATTCTGCTAGAAAAAAGTGTCACAATCACTCACCAAGTGTAACACCCCTACTATTATAAAACCAAACACTTACTCCCCATGTTTTTGTTTCGGTCAATAAATTGTGGGTTCGCCTCTGTCATTCTTACTAGGTTTTGGACATGATCAGGTAAGCACTAGTTGATATTGTTACAGGAGGTACAAGAATATTGTTTATGTTCATGCAAATAGTTTGCTTTATTTTTAAATCAATTATATATGTGTGTGTGTGTGTGTGAAATAGTTCGTTTTATTTTTAATGAACTCCATATATGTATATGTATATATTTTGATAGTTTTGAAGTCTCTAAGAGTTTCATCAAAGACAAGAAGATGTCAAGGATTTCAATTCCTATAGTGGGATTTCTCCTGCTATGCTGTCTTGCAACTATGATTCAAGTTGTAGGAGATTACATAAAATACAAAGACCCAAAAAAGCAGACTAACGTACGAATAGAGGATCTGATGAGTCGAATGACATTAGCAGAAAAGATTGGTCAGATGACACAGATATAGCTATGCTGTCTTGCAACTATGATTCAAGCTGAAGGAGAATACATAAAATACAAAGACCCAAAAAAGCTGACTAACGTACGAATAGAGGATCTGATGAGTCGAATGGCATTAGCAGAAAAGATTGGTCAGATGACACATATAGAGGGATTTGTTGCAACTGCTGATGTCTTGAGGGATTACTCTATAGGAAGTGCCCCTCACTTTAACGCCAAAGCTCAAGATTGGATTCATATGATTAACATGGTTCCAAAATGCTTCACTCTCTAGTCGTCTTGGAATTCCTATGATTTATGGGATTGATGCTGTTCATGGGCACAACAATATTTATAAGGCCACTATATCCCCCCATAACGTCGGTCTCGGAGCAACAAGGTAAGATATCATTTACCTTCCGAAATGATGTTTTTGATTACACACATACAAATGTTAGTTACCACCTTTTCTTGTTCCAAAAAATTTAGAGCGTTTTACATAAGCATGGTTTATTGATCGAAAATTGTCCAGACCGTGACCAGGTTTATGCAATAATTTCTCAAAAAAAAAGATATGCCTTTTTTTGTTTATATATATATATATATATATATATATATATATATATATATATTTGTGATCTTAACAATTCTTTATTTCAGGGATCCTGACCTTGTGAAGAGGATTGGAGCAGCGACTGCTCTTGAAGTTAGAGCTACTGGCAGTCCTTGCGTTTTTTCTCCATGCATTGCGGTATATACGCGGTGATCAAAAAGAAAATTTGAATCTTTGATCATATCTCTGAAATTAGGATTTATTTATCTATCGTTATAAAACATTAATAACTGGATAACAAACAGGTTTGTAGAGATCCTAGATGGGGTAGGTGCTATGAGAGCTATAGTGAGGATCCTAAAGTTGTTGAAATGATGACAGAGATTATACCTGGATTGCAAGGTGATGTTCCTCCAGATTCCAGAAAGGATGTTCCCTATGTTGGTGGAAAGTAAGTGTGACTAAATTTAAACATTTAATTACACACACACACAAACATCACTCCTAGTATGAAACTGAGAAATTAGACCATAGATGGATTTAGGGGAGCCTGCCCCTCAAAACCAAAATACCAGATTATACCCAACTTGCAGTCAAGAAGTTTAAGGGAGAAGACAAGGCTCAAATGAACGAGGAATTTCAGCATGAAATTGGCTACGAGTCAATCACAAGAATGTGGTCAAAAGCTTTTCGGACTATTTTTGTGGACCGAAGAGCCTTTACTAGTTTACAAATTCATCTCAAACGGAACCCCTTTTCACCATATCTATGATAAAAGTCTCAAGTGTTGAGAACTCGGACAAACCGTTTGAGGGTAGCTGCCGAGACTGCACTTGCACTTGATTATTTGCATTCTTTAGCAAACCCTCCAATCATTCACGGGGATGTCAAGACAATGAACATACTTCCGGAGCTGATTTTGGAGCTTCAGAGCTGATATAGCCACAAAAATACAGGGGAATTTTGGCTACCTGGATAGTGTCTTGTGACAGGTAATTTAACAGTAAAGAGTGATGTCTTCAGCTTCGGAGTAGTTCTTGTGGAGCTTCTGACAGGACAGAAGCCAAACTCTAATGCCTGGAGAGAAGCGTAACATCATTTTCATCTCATCGTTGGAAAACAATCATCTCCTTAAACTTTTAGATTTAGAGGCAGCTAAAGAAGAACCGGAGGAGATAGAAATGGTTGCTGAGCTTGCAAAAAAGATGTACAAATAGCAGCGGTGTAAATAGGCCAAGCATGAAGTATCTGATGAGCTATCTAGGCTAACAGCACTTCATGAATACTTGTGGAGTCAGAAAAATAGTGAAGAGACATAATCTTTGCCAGGCAAATCATCACTCTTCTCCATGAGAATTCAAGTCCAATAAGTGAACCTAAGACAGACAGTCATGTCCTTAGAGATTGAAAATTACCTTATTGAAGTCCATAAAGTCCGCTACAATCACAAAGTCCAAATTAAATGCTACGTTGAAGTGGTCTAGCATCGTCCTAAATCACTGGGATCAAAATTATGTCACATCTCAGGAATGGCCTTTCGGTCCATAGTAAACTTCAACAGGAACATCCGGCCACCATAGGGTATTTTCCATAGCAGAAACAGAGTAGAGCTTGGGACTTTTACCCATAAATTAGCCTACAAGACAATAATCCCAGCCTTTGGCGCCATTAGCAACAATCTGAGGAGGGACTGTAACAACCCAGTTTCCATTCTCCTTCAGTGGATGACCCAGAAACTAAAGCATTCAAAGATGTCCCTTCTAGGCACACCAAAATCACTCTATTTCTTCTTGTGATTTGCTATATTTTCCCAGGGTGAGAAGAGAAATACTAAGATTAAGGAGAAAGTGAGCAAGATTTATATAGAAGAAAAAACAGTGACAGCGATGGCTTAAAGCACTTCTCAAAACAAATACGGAAACAAATGGTCTTAAGTTTATCCAAGAACATTAGGAAAAAAGAAAAAGGAAAAACTTACAGAGTCGAGACACGTTTCTTATTAGTGGATCACCAAGTCTTGAAAGGGACCAAAGGTTCGACATCTGATGATGATAGAGCTTGATCAACTTGAAAACTGCTGCAAGTAATTGATGTAGAAGCATCATCCCACGCACTGATAACTTCAGCCGTGATGCTCTCAGCTTCTTCGTTATTTTGTTGAACGTCCTTTTGTGACAATTGAATGATCCTCTCCAACTCTGATGTGACTTGTTTCATTGTCGGTCGCTTTTTTCCGTTCAAATTCAAGCATCTCTTTGCAATATTAGCTACACCGATGACATCCTCCACGGGGTAGTGCTCCTTAATTTGAGCATCAACATTATAAAAAATTATGTTCTCTTCCATCAAAAGAACAAAATGCGCAGCCAAGTTTTTGCGTTCTTGTGACTCGTTTGAAAGAATTGCTTTTTGTCCAGTTAAGAGCTCAGCAAGAACTACTCCAAAACTATAGAACATCACTCTTATCTGTATACGGACTGGACCAAAAGTATTCTGGATCCAAGTAACCAAAGGTACCTTGCACATTAGTCGTCAAATGAGTTTGATCAACGGAGAGTGATCTTGAAGTCCCGAAATCCGCAATCTTTGCTCGATACTTTGGTGAACTTTATATCTCGATGATAAATTGGAATGGAAGCTGCTGAGTGAAGATAGCAAAGTGCTCCGGCAGTTTCAGCAGCAATCTGTAATCTCATTTCCCATGATAAAGGGAACTCCTTATTTTGGTGATGGAGATTCTCGGAAAGAGTTCCATTAGGAATAAATTCATAAACTAAAAGAGGAACTTCTGCATCCAAACAGCAACCAAGTAGCCTGACTATATTTCTTTGGTTGATTTAGTTTCAATCCAATATCAAGAAGAGTATTTTATTCTTTTTTATTTATGAACGAAGAATACATGCATATATATAGTAATGGATCAACAATTCTGATCCTACAATCAAGCTATTCTGCCTATAATATTGCTTCTATAATTAAGAAAGAAAGACAATATATAATATTGTTCCTATAATCAATCTATCCTATCATATACATTGATACTAAGAAAGGCAAGTCCAAGGAGCACCACTGGAGGAAAGAATCAAGCAGAGAAGGAAAGAATCATAATATTTCAACAGATTTGTGAAAGAATACAGACCTCGTTGATGAATCCTTCAAGGTTTTCTTCACCCACCATTGTGGACCTTTTGACAGCAACAATTACTCCATCTGCTAGCATCCCTTTGTACACGGTACCTTGGCCACCTTGACCAAGTATCCTATTCACATTGAAACCATATGTGGCAGTTTCCAACTCCTCTGAGCTAAATACTTTGGTTTTGGAATTACCACCTTGATCACTTGAGGATAATTGTTGCTGTAACTCTAGAAAATTATGATTTCCAAGTAAAACAATAAATCTAATAGCAAATACAAAAACATTCGATATCTAAACTTTTTTTCGAGTAATCTTGAATGCCTTGACAAGAAATACTGTCACTTTGCTGGGTTTTGATTACCCTGATATTTCTATTGTAATATAATCAGAGAGTAAATGGGCTTAAAGCCTATGGTGGCTTGGAGGTCCTGTGATGATGAAAATCAGTGTCTATCAGTTGAAAAAGATTAAAATAAAAAAATCAAGGGGACACCGGAAAGTGGGTACCTTTATTTTCTACAGATATGACAGGGACATATTACAATGATAATTGAAGAATGTCATAATCAGAGAGAGGGCCTACTCCTCAGTGTGACACTGATAACTCCGCCTTTTCTTTTGATTAATCTTCAAAATGGTCAGTACAGATACAGGAGGAGACGTTCATCAGGAGTGACTCCATGAATTGTCAATTTTTTTCACCAGTCTGTGGCTGTCAGAAGCATACCACGCAACTGTTTTGTTTTTCATGCTTTCATCAATTTTGATACCAGGTCTCGCATGATTCAACAAGGAGGACTCGTAGAGCCTACGACTCACAACTCATTTCATGTTAGTATCATTTCTCACGTAAAACATCTTGAGTTCAAACATCTTCTTCATAATAGAAAGAAGAAAAAAGATAACAATAGACCACCATTCTGTCTGAAAAACTTCTGTTTCGGTTCGATGCTCTTCCTTTTCCCCATGATTCTGTACAGCAACCAACCACCAATGAGCAGTAACAACACCCCAACAACAACTGCATTTCTCAAAAAAAAAAAAAAAAAAAACAATTCTTGATTGGTTATTATTTAATGTTCACATTAAAAGTGTCTTTGGGAAGATGGTATAACCAGCATTCCTTCCTTTAAAAAGAGAAAAAAAAAAAAAACAAAAACATCAGAAGCAAAAACTTTTAATATATTTTTGGAAGATGGGTTGTAAGATCCATAGACATAAAAGGCCTGAAGACCATCAGTGAACCCAAAACAATTCATAACCCAAGTATAGGAAAAAAAAAATTCTAAAATAATAATAAAAATTAAAAGTTATCTAGTAAAATAAAAGAAAAATAATGTTTAAATAAGCAGGGTGATTTTTGGAGTTTTTTCTGGGAAATTTGTTAAACTTGGATGTGAAGGCTTTTTGGTTTGGGGCTATTTATGGGACTGATAATAAGATAAGATCATTTCTGATTTTTTATTTTTTGAATTATAAACTGTAAATTTGGCATGGGCTTGATAAATAAATTTGGGTTTAAAATAATTTTGATATTTTTAATGGAATCAACTATGAAAAACTTTTGTTCCAGTTTGATGCTCTTCCTTTTCTCCATGATTTTGTATAGCCACCAAATACCGATAACCAGTAACAAGACTCCAACAACAACTGCATTTCTCAAGGAAAATAATAATAATAATAATAATAATAATAATAATAATAATAATAATTTCATGATTGGTCATTATTTAATGTTCACGCTAATAGTCTCTTGGGAAGATGGTATAACCCGCATTAATTAATAAAAAGAAAAATAATAAGAAACATCAACAAAAACTTCTATTTTCTTTTTGAATATAGATTGTACGTGTTCCTAAACAATTTTTATAACCCTACTCTTTAATATGTCACTATATATAAAAGAATATTTTCATCAATTATAAAAAATCTATAAGTTATAATATAATAGATATGAATATCTATATATATTATACTATTGAGTCATTAATCATTATTATATTGCAAAAACAAGTTAATTAATAAGCAATTTTGAAATTTTCTTATTTCTAAAAAATTATATTTTTTTGAAAAAAAATTACTTTTTTCATTTCTAAAGCTTTATATAAAATTTTAATGGTTGAGCATCTTCAAAAAGGTTTTGTCCTAGGTTTTTTTTTTTAAAAAATTATTCCCAGATTTCGTTCCTGAGCTTGCAAAAAAGTGTATAAATAGCAGCACTCCATGAAGACTTGCGGGATCGGAAAAACAGTGAAGAGATAGAGAATTTGCTAGGCAAATCATCACTCACTTTCCATGATAATGCAAGTCCTTCAGAAAAACCTACCATGCAAGGTAAAATGATCGCTTTATTATGATTTTTGATCGGTTGTTAAAACCACCAAAATATAATTCTGATTTAATTACTACAAACAAAATAAATTTATAGTATGATTGTGAAAATCAAGTCAAACCCAAAAAAAATTTCACTTAATCTTTTTACAATATTCCAAAATGAGAAAGAACGGGAGATTTGAATAAAAAAATTCAAGAAGCAATACTTCTGAAAATAATATATTGATATGTCATTAAATTAGTTCAAGGATCCACACATCCATTCCTATAAATCTGTTGATCATCGAAGTAAAATAAATATTCTTTCACATCAAGCAAATAAATTCGATATCCTTTAAAGTTGAGGAAAATTGATGAGATTACGAGTACATTAATTAGGAAAAGCTCTTTAATCAATTTTTTACCATCAAGTGAATGTAATATTTAAAACAATTTTCATCCTGTGATGTTTTGAAATAAAATGAGTAGGAAAAGACAATAAAGCCCTTAAAGGCTTAAAAATGGGTATAAATGAATAAGGGGTATTGTAGTAATTGAACAAAGAGTTGATAAATATAAACAGAAAAAAAAA
>Ga0325414_1004518_pt1 | contig 14584 bp, 16 predicted proteins | sample PopdelMetagenome_8_FD_206183 | JGI IMG/M metagenome (GOLD analysis project Ga0325414, IMG submission 206183) | Populus deltoides microbial communities from Bellville, Georgia, United States - Leaf-PdKOR-R3 | ecosystem: Host-associated > Plants > Phyllosphere > Phylloplane/Leaf | place: USA...
CTAAAATCCTTGCCTGCAGAAGCGCACGACTTACATGCCTCAGTCAAAAGGGATTGAAAGAACGTACATAATCATTTGACAATGGGCTATGCAATATAGTCAAAAGCAATCAAACCAAACTGCTAATATTTTTTACAGGTGCAGTGACCGTTCTCGTCAGGGAATGAGCTAAACTAGCACGATACATGGGAGCTTTGACACATTTCACAATGGCAAATTGATAATCACAGAACGAACAAAAGGCTATATAGATATTTATTGAAACATAAACAGACATCTGTCATAATGAAGCTGGCCACTAAAACATCCTTATGGGTATCCCAAATATATACATAGTGCAAGCTTTTAGACATTTCTAGACGTGAATATTAAATACTGCTGCCTCTAACAAAAAGTTGCATTTACATGACAATGGATAAAAATCACATGGATTTGATCAATTAAAGCTCCCTTTTTCATACAAGAGTATCAACAAGATGTATAAAAAAGCTAAAATTTACTTGAAGGAAAGCAAAATAGCATGGCAGCAATTTCCTGCAAGCACAATTGACAATATAAAATGTAAACGTAATAACATTGCATGCATCGCATAATGATACTCCACTCATACTCTCAAACTAGTATATTTCAAAGCAGACCACAATTACACAGTGAATAACAAGCACAGAAAATTTCTGAAAATACATAAAAAGGATGAAAAATAAAGTGCCCAGGAGAGAAAAGAGAGATGACACATTTGAAATACTGAAAATAAAAAATTATATGATTCATACAAGCATCAGAAACTCGGTCTTGCATCACCCATGATGTCTTGAAGGGGAATCCGAGTACTTCATCGTATGCTAGATTTTAAAAATTACAAACAAGTAATAATAAAGAAAATAATAGAAGTCTCAAAAGGATTTCAGTGTCAATGATATGGGAAAAAGCTGCTTGGTATTTCAGTAAGCATCAGAAACTCGATTTTACATCACCCATTAAGTCTTGGAAGGGGAATCCGAGTAAATTCATCATATGCGTGGACTTATAAGCTTCTATTCCAATCAATGTGGAAAGTACCATAAGAAATAAACTAAAATGCCTTGAATGAAATAAACCAACAGTGAGAGCACATTGCTGGGCCAACACTGACACTGAGAGACAAAAGCTTGGGGATCGAAAGGGATTCGATACCCCAGTAGTCCCAGCCATATGCCAAAAAGAAAAAACTTTCAAAAATTTCAAATAATGAAACCAACTAGAAGAGTGAAAAACCAATAAAAACATGAACAAACTATAGTTAATTATCACAGAAATAAGTGAAATATGATATTGTCAATGGAGTTTGTGCTAGTACTTGGCAGAAACAGAAAACACAAAAACCATGTTCATTCAGTACAAACAAATAATTCAGTAGTAAATCATTTGAAGAATTCAAAACAAGATTTCAATTTTTTTTCCAAAATGGTGATAGTTGTTCCACAGCGGGGCTGTAATTCATTAGAAGGAATGATCTGAACAGAATTACAAAAGAAGCAAACCTGATCAGGCTGAGCAACATCAGAAAAGATCACATCAACCATGCCAACTAGCATGCGGTACTTGGCAGGATGCCTGGCATCTTCAATGATGGGAATAACATTGGTGCGTTTCTTTGCCATGTTAACTAAGTCTCTGCCACTTCTGTGAGAAAATTCTACTGCATATACCACTCCAGTCTACAAACAAATTAAACATTTTACGCTACATCCTTATGAGTAGACAACAAAGGAAACTATAATTTACAAATAAATAATACTTACAGGGCCAACAATATCAGATACATGAGAAACAGTAGTGCCAGAAGCAGCACCCAGGTAAAGAACTTTAGCACCAGGTTTCTTGATACAACAAGAAAACAAAAGGACGAGAGTACACAATGTCAATAAGCAGGTTATTTGAAACAAATTCTATCAAACCGTTGAATTAACTTACGATCCAAACATCATCAACACCACCAAGAATGGCAGAAGCCAATTTTGATCGGAAGGGGTTCCAAACCCTGTATTCAACTTTAGTTCCATCTTCATTCTGAGAAGAAAAGCATGATTTAATAAGGCTAATAAAAACAGCACAACATATTCTCCAAACAAGAAAAGAGAAACTTGATGCAACAGAGAATCAACATTCCAGAGTCTTCACAAAAGATGCAATTTCATCAATGGAGATAACATTTGAACAAAAGTAATACCTGGACAGAGATCTTCTTCTCATTGTAGACAGTTTCACCAGGAACCATATTCTTAGTAACAAGAGCATCTTCTTTACCCTTAGCAATGAACACCCCTTCATGTCTATGAGGCTCCACTACAACCTTGCTCCCACCTTTCATTCCTCCACCACCACGGCCTCTTCCACCACCACGGCCTCTTCCCCCACCACCTCTGGTTTTCATGGCACTACCCCTTCCACCCCCACCTCCTCTTCCTCCTCCAAAACCTCTGCCTCTACCTCTTCCTCCTCCATCACCTCTGCCTCCCCTGAAACCACCACCATTGCCACCTCGTCCTGCTCATATATGCACACATATATATATATATATAAAAAAAAACAGGGCATGCTCTAAACAATAATGTATAAAGTGTAAAGCAAGAAAAAAAAACCACTTCAACCAAAAAAAAGAAAAAAAAAATAAGAGATTAGTTAAGTCATTAGAAATGGTATTAATGTTTATTATAAAGTTTAATACTTTCGGGAATTAAAGGAAATGCGAGAGATTTTGTTTCGTAAATAATAAGACAAACCATTGATAAAATGTCATCACTTTAGCTGTGAACTGGGAGAGCAAACGACACAATTATCAAGCCTTGCAACAAGGAAAAAGTGAAAAACTTTATCTACCTCTTGGGGGAGCCATCTCTGCTTCTGGCCGCTAAGACTTAGAAGAAAGTAGAGAGAAAAGAAGAGGCTTGAGCTGCAAACAGATGGGAGGGAGGCGAACACCGAGCTTTTGCCGCTCAACTCGACCTCACTTTATAGTGTCTGATTTTAGGGTTTAGGGTTTTTTCTTTGGATGGCATGGCCTTATTCTCTGAAGAAGGCTGTGATGGTAAATGGACCAAGACTGTTACTTTGAGTTTGTCAAAGCCCAGTAGTAATAGGCCGCCACATGTATAGCTCCAACCCTTCTCTTCGAATGTTGTGTTTTGCTTTTGGTTGTCCCTTTAGTTTAGTCAATTCTCAAATTGATCCCTAACATTTTTAGAATTTGCAAGAAACTTTGTATTTGCGGTTTCCCACTGTTTACTTGGCCGTCTATTAATTGAGATGCTAATATCATATAATCCAATGTCTAAGTGTCATTTAAGAGATCATTTTTGTCTTGAAGTTTTTTTAGTAAGAATTTTTTTAGTTGAAAACAATTGTCCCACAGATATGCTTTCAGGATTGTTTACTAATTACTAGTCATAGATTTTTAACTTTCAAAATAAAATCATGAGGACACAGTTATTAATTATTAAATTTATGATAAATAAATAAGATATTATTTATCTCTATACAAATTGCAACTGCACCAGCTCACCCCCTCCCCCAGTCAGGTGGGGAAGGAGGAGCGGTGGAACTTTAGGGTGCTCTAGTCTCTCGTCATATGAGAGACGTATTCGAACAAAGAGCAGAGTTACAGTATTCAGAATGGAATTTCACAGCACATTACTGCAAGTGCAAAACGAGTTTCACCTACTGAAACAAGTTATTCGGCTTGAATAACACTGGTTTTTGGAATGTTTCCGTGAAAACTAAACAAAATCTGAAATGGTTGCATTTCATATCAAGGACAAAAGAATAGGAAAACATAAGAAAATCTTCTCAGGCTCTCCAACGACTGGTGATGTAAATATGGATTACAAGCTACCACCATGAGAAATTTCACTGTCAGCCAAATGAACCTCACGCTATTGTGTCATCATGTAAATTTGAATATTGAGGTTTCATGGACAAGCAGTCGTACAAAAGAGCAGAACTTGTGTACTTTGATTAACGTTTGACCCATTGGAAGCTCTTTCTTGCTTTTGCCTTTCCTGGTTTTTTCCTTTCAACCACACGTGGATCTCTCGTCAAGAAACCGCCTGGTAACACAAAAATAAACATATTAGATATCGATTATATCTAACACAAGTGAAGACCTGAAGCTTATGATGGAAGAAGTGCATCACAGAAGAACTAGTATTCAATGCCAGGAGCCAAGTTTGGAACCAAAATGAGGCAGTGTGCTGTCATTCAAAATGAGGTGTGATTTTCACAGCCAATAATATGTTAATTTATTCTAAAAAGATAGCGTGTGAATTCATTACAGCAAAGCTTGATATAAAAGAGAAGCATTTAAAACAAAAACAACATGCTTCATAAGCATACCACTTCTGAGTGTGGGACGCAAGTCTGGTTCCCAGTTTTGCATGGCCCTGCTGATCCCCAACTGAATGGCTCCAACTTGACCTGTCACCATATAAATGATTTGAACTAAAAATTAAGCTGTGCAGAATGTGGTTCTCAACTCTCATATACGTTAAGCATAACATTATAAAGAATTATCAGAGGTCAGGCCATTCTCCATTTGATGGGAAAAAGGATAAAAAGTAAAATAAAAAACCCCCTGCAATCACTTATATCTGGCCTGAAAAGACAATCATCGAACACAACCTTCACAGATACAAGTTGGAACCTAATGAAATGCAAAAATTCAATCACAAAAAAAATGGCAAGGAACTCATAAAAAAAGTAAGATAAATAAAGCGCATGCTTTAGATGTAAAACAATTCAAAATTCCATTGCAGCAATTGTGATTGTATGAAAAAGAATTTCATACCAAGAGAAACACAAGGAAAGGCTAGATAAAGAGAACTATGATTCGCGAAATGACATCCTCAATATTATTATTACACATGAAAGCTAGGAGTATCTGGTTTCAAATGAATTTGTGTAAATCAAGAAGGGCTTTTACTTCACTGCCCAACCAATTACCACTAAATTAGAATCACCCCTTGCAGACATATTGCAATAATGCTAACCTCTGATTTTGAGTTTCCACCATGCAACAGTAGAAGATGACATGTGCTTATATTCTGGCATATCCAAAGTTCTATATACTTGAGATAAAAGGTAAGCAAATGGAATAGGAAATAGAGTTCATCTCTTGCTCAGAAACTAGCAAGCAAAACAAAAAACGATTTTTATCTGAAGACAAATGATAGTGTTTTATGACCGTGGGCAATAACAAATGAGAATAGCAGTTGGATTAGGATAAATGGAGGGGGAAAGGTTCAATGACAACAACCACAAGAATGACTCAACTCAACTAACCATCAGTTCCCAGCTATAGTTTAACTAATATGCTGATATCCTGAGACACAATCCTGTCTGTGCTAGGTAATGGAGAGCACTGGTCAGGAGAAGGATAACAATGGGAAAATGGAGCATGCAGACAAATGGATATTGCACTGAAAGACTATAAAAATATTGCAGTTCTCAAAGGCTAGTTACGTCTAAAAATGTTGAACTCCCTTACAATTTCAACCCTTCCATCTTTCACTACAACAAAGTTCAGAAGAATTTGCTCAAAGAGCTTTCCAAAAACCTAGTGGCTGCCTTCACAAGACAATTGTAAAATCAACTTAAAATAAGATTCAATATATCAATCAAAGGCACTTAGAATACAAGAAAAGAAAACACAGGTGATGAACTAACTTCTGGATCAACCACCAAATGAAAACAGGCAGGTAAGCCACCAAGAGAAAGGAAAGCATTTTAAGAAGATGCTACAATAAGAGCACCATAACATGAATAAACTTAATCTCATGTACTCATGGAATTGGAGCTGTTCTTAAATTTTATTAAAAAAGAAAGAGCTATTTGCCTGTAACAATATACTCCATGCAAGTGGAGAGAAGAATCTTGTCAAATACCAAAAATAAGAGTTAATGAAAACTACAAAATAATTATATGCACTTTATCCAACAAGAGAAGTATCTCTGTACCATATTACAAAAAAAAGGGTGTAAACCAGATTATATGTTGTAAGTGAGAGAAAAAACAAGTTTTCTTTAATTTTTACAGAGGGTTAACTTAAGCTATTGTGGATGGTACCTTAATTAAAAAGAGAGATAACAATAACATATGTAATATTCTGTGAACTAGGAACAATTAAGCTCACCTGAAACACCGCCGCCTTTGACAGTACAAGTAACATCCCAAAGACCTAAGGTCTTTGTCTCAGAGAAAGGTCGCAAAAGGGCAGCACGATGATCAAGCATTGGGAAATAGACATCAAATTGTTTGTCGTTAACAATGAATTTTCCATCACCAGGTTGAACCCAAACACGAGCAATGCTACATTTCCTTCTTCCTGTTCCATAAGCTCTTCCTTTATCATCTACCTGTCTCACTCTAGCTCTAGCAATTTCTTCCTGTTTCTGGCGTTCTATTTCAGCTCTTGGGGATTTCATTATGTTCTTTTCATAACGCATATCCTCTAACTCACTTAAAGGAGGCAATCCTTCAACCCCGTCAAAATCCTTGAGGGCAATTAAACTGTCCAACATTGCATCTGTTATTCCGGATGCTGCAATAAGGTCACCAAAAGCACGATTTGGACCTGCAATATGGATCGATATAAACTTTCAGAGACTATCACCAGCCGTGATCCACCAGCAGCAGAAAAAGCATATGATTGAATTAGTTAACATGCAAGAAAATAATTTTCAGATTGCACCTTGTCATTCAGTAATTTCATTAAATGAAAAATAATTTTCACAAAGAATAACACAATAGAAAACTGCTGACGGGTGAAATAGTTTTGAATAAACCATTTGACAAAACAGCTCAATGATACATATGCTTTCACATAGTTTTGCTATTGATATTTCCAAGATGGGATTCAGATATTTACATCTTCAATATATGGTGCGAGTAATGCAGTAAAAAGAATAGCTTTGACGAGTATTTCATTTCTAACAGTATTGCCGCTTGCAGGCAATCAAGTAAGGGTGAAATTCTAAACCCGGTGTATAAATTAACTCAATAGCCTAACATAACGTCATTGGTTAATTGTCCCAAGCACAAGGAGACACCTAAACTGCATATACAGTCCAGAGGATCGCATGATAAATTAATGATGTTTCAGAATTTGTAGACCAGAAAGCCCAATATGCTATGTGTCATCAAAGTAAGATATCAAGTGGATCACTCAATTCATTCTTCTACAAGTAGAGCAAGTTTATTTCAATGTGCGTCATGCAAAGATAGCATTTTTGACACTCTACTCATTAATCAGTAAGCTCTATTCTATAGGGAAAGACATAATTGCTAAGTATAGACTTGAACTTTACTCATTAAAGCCAGCCCTATCAATACTCTCCCAAAAAAACCCAGTAACTACTTCGAGCTTATATAATCGTTCATTCATTCAAAGAAGTGAAAATAAATGAAAAGGGGAGCTTGCTTGCTTGCCTTTGAGAACGGCATTGAGTTCCTCCTTTTCTTTCTCAAGCATCTTCTCCTCTTCGGCACTTCTCTCACTTGGAACATTCTCGCCCCAATTAATATTACCTTCACCACTCCGTAGTACACCCTCTCCAAAATCAAACACCTTATCCTCCTTCTCCTCCTCCTCAAAACTCCACTGCTTCACCCCCAACGATGAAGTCCGCCACTCACCACCAATATCACTAACGCTCCTTTCATTAATCACATCTTTCTCGAGTCGATCAAATATATATCGACCTCCGTCGTCACCATTTTCATCTTCTTTTAACCACGACTCTTCATCCTCCCCCTTGGCGGTCACAGGTGAATCGGTGATGCCAGGAAGGCCAGTGTCCGAGTCTTGTGGGAAGAAGGAATCGAAATTTCCTTCATTTTCTGCGGAAAGTTGCCAGATGTTGTAACCTGGCTGGTCTCTTTTGTTGTTGTTGTCGTCGTCGTCGTTAGTAGAAAAGGGTCTGCTGAGGAGGAGGAAAGTGGAGGAGGTGGAGTTATGAGGTCGTGGAGTTATCAGGGATCTAGAGAGGAGACGGATATGGGAGGGTTTTGGGAGGAGACGAGACCACACCATTTTTGGCCAAAGAAGAAGAGAGCGAAGAAGCGGTGTGGGGAGGTCGCAGAGCTTCTTCTTTCCCTTGGGTTTTTCACGCTTTAGTTAGGGTTTTACATTTGAGCTTCCAATTCGGCCCAATATCAATTACTTGGTATTGTGTAAAGCCTTATATGGCCCAATATCTATTAATTAGCTTTAGACACTCTTCAAAGGAAAAATAGGAAGAGAAAAAGATTTGATGCAGTTTTTAAGGTATTGGCTGATAACTATCTCTATGTAAGAATGATAGAAATAATAAAAATTTATTTATTTTATATTTTTATATAATTATTATTTTAATAAAGTATGTTTTTGTCCTTTTTTTATCTGTTTTATGTCTTTGTGTCTTTATTCCTCTGGTAAAATATGTTTTTTTTTTTTTTCATTTCTTCATCTGTTGGTTTACTATACTGAAACATTTATCAAATGTAACCTTAAACTATTTGTTATTTTTTTACCTTTTTTTTATATTGAAACATTAATCAAGCGTGGCCTTAAACCATCTCAAAAAAGTAAGTAGTTTACTTTATTATTTTTATCACTAAAATAGACCCGTACTTTTTTTATTTTCCTTTTTATCACTTAATTATTTAACAAATACCAAATAATTATTTCTTCAAGTTTGTCCATATATATATATATAAAAGATTATAGGAAATTAACCACTTAATTTGAATGCAAGAGTATAAGCTTTATCCAATGCAAAAGTATTTTCACTGTACGTGTATATATATATATATATATTTACATTAAGGATAGTTTCAGTTTTCTCTTTCACCAAAGAGAATATATAGAGAAGACAACAACAAATTCGCACATGCATTGCATATATGCCATGTCCATCTTGAGAATCATTTGCAAAAATCTTCAAAGACTTCTTCTTCTCATGGTGCTACACTGCTACCTAAACGTAGATATATATATCACCCATCACACTAGGTGTTTAATTTGATATATTTGAATAACAAAGGCATCTGGCTCTCAACTCCATTAGTCTTGTTATTGTAACCCATTAACCCAGCAATTAGTTCAACACTTTAAATTATAGTATCCATCTTATAATTTTATAATATAGTATGCATGCAGTACTCATTTCCTTTCTTACACAACTTCTTTTAGATAAATATTGTTTAGTGTGGATTAACCTTTGTATCTGCGCGCTTCGCTATGAGGTTGAATAAGTTTTTGAATAAAAAATAATGTTCATGTACTGAAAATAAGCACAAAAAATATAAAAAAACCATTTATAACAAATATGTAAAAATGTTAATTAGAGTTAAGCCAACATGGGACATTTCATCAAACCCACAATTTAAATCATGTAACTGGAATAACCTGGTTAAAAATAAAAAGAATTATAAAGCTTTTTTTTTATAAATATTTTAACATTTTAAACCCATGAACTAAGTCATTAAACTTGAAGCATCCACTTTAAAAAAATCACAAAGTTTAATTTCAAAGGATTTTAAAAATTAATAATTCAAACAATAATAATTCATACCAAAAGATTTTAAAAAATAATAATTCAAAAAATAAGAATCAAGATCACTACAACTACTATTATTAATAAATAATACCATAATTATTACTATTATCAGACCATCATAATTATTTATATTATTATTAAAATTATTGTTATTATTGTTGTTGTTATCATTATCACAACTATTGCTAATATTATCATTATTAATAATAATAGCAACATTCCTATTAATATTATTATTATTTTAACAACTAATACCATAATCATCATCATCATTATTATTATTGTTATTACTATTGGTATTGTCCTTATCACTATTATTACAACAATTATTATTAGTATTTTTATTATCATTATTATTCTTCTTCCCCATCTTCTTCTCTCTCGTGTCATTATTATTATTTATAATGGTAGTAGTGGTAACAACAACAGTATTATTGTTGTCACCACAACACTACAACAACTACTACTTTTTTTTTATAATTATTATTAATACTACTATTGCACACGGGCCGGGCCGCTTATAAAGAAAGAGAAGGGAATAATTTGATTATGACAATTATGTTTCTGGCCCTACGAGCCATGGGCGGTCTATCTCAATGCTTGCTTCCCGTGTTGAACCCGCGTGCAAGCCTAGAAGAAGCATCTATGAATTACACTCTTCTCTGCCTTTTGCTTTGCTGCATCCTAATTCCTATCGCCTTTATGCCTTGCCTTGTCCCGGATTTTGGTTAAAGAACATCCAACTTTAAGCACGAGGGCATCTCCAAACGCAACGCAGGAGGTAAAAGAAGAAGCACAGCTAATTAAAGAACTATCTTTTAGCCTTTAATTTCCTCTTAATTAATAGCTCCATTAATTAATGGGAATGCATCATGAAAGCTATTTCTATTTATTCCAAAAAATATCAAAACCAGCAAGCTAGGTGGTAAGATAGACGACAAGCGGTCGATGTGAAAAGAAAATAACTTCAAAACTCCGTGAAGACAAACTAAAGTACTACTTAATTTCTTCTTCCTCTTCATACACAAGTGACTCTTCAAATTAATGGCTTTTAATTTTACTTTGAAATACACACACGTAAAATTAAAAACTATATTTAAGATATCATATTAATATTTTGACACTTCAAAATAGCATAGATGCTATTATCATGCCTTCTTTTATACATGGAAGAATCAAAATCAAAATCAAAAAGGAAAGAGAAAAAGTACCTGTCCCAGAAATCCTTATCTTTCGCCTAAAATTACATTCTTAGCCGTTACTGCCATGCGCATTAAGGAATCACCTTCACCTACCGTACAAAATTACCACACTGGTGCTGAATGGATATATATATATATATATATATATATATATGGGCAAACGCAAACAAATCACGAGGGCATTCTAGACCATTAATTATCTCCTTAATTACCCCAACTACAAGTCCGAAGTCCGAGTACTGAAACCTATATATAAATACATCCCCGCCACGCTAGCTGCTTGCCGCATGCACAAAGTATTCCAGGCTCCAAAGACCAGATCATGGCTTCTCGATACGAGGTTGAAGTCACCATCTCTTCCGCCAAAGACCTCAAAAACGTTAACTGGCGCCATGGCTCTTTGAAGCCATATGCTGTCGTGTGGGTTGACTCCAACTACAAATGCTCCACTCGAGTCGACGACGAAGGCGACACCTCTCCTTTTTGGGACCAAACTCTGGTCATCCCCTTACCATCTGGTCGCATAGAAGACCACACCCTCCACATCGACATCGTCCACGCCGGCTCCGAGGAAGGCACCAAGCCCCTCATCGGCTCCGCTAAGCTCAAGCTCATTGACGTTCTCGACGATGTCGACATCGGAGAACGAGCCACCCGCGCTCTCCAGCTCAAGCGTCCTTCCGGCAGACCACAGGGGAAACTCGACGTTAAGGTCACCATTAGAGACCCTCGCTATCGTGCTCCTGATGCTTACCGTGAACCTCCTTACGGGGTTCCTCCTCCGTCATCTTCGAGAGACTACCCTTACGCGACACCCTATGGTGCACCACCACCGCAGCCAAATCCGTACTATTCAACAGCAGCTCCGCCAACAGGGTATCCGTACAGCGCTCCTCCACCTCCGGCATACGGGCAGCCGAGTTACGGTTATGGGGGTTACGGGTATGGAGAGCAGCAACCTGTGGTTGTGGAGGAGAAGAAGAAAAGTAAGTTTGGAGGGACGGGGACAGGATTGGCCGTGGGTGCGGTGGGTGGGGTCTTAGGTGGACTGGCATTGGCTGAGGGCATTGATGCTTTGGAAGACCATGTTGCTGATGACGCGGCAGAGAAAGTCGAGGATGATCTTGCCTACGATGATGATGCCAGTGGCTGGTGATGAACGGTAAAAGACGATGATTTCTGATCTCTAAACTTTGCTAGAAGGGGTCCACGTGAGCATGACAGATGGACCCTTTATCAGTTGCTGTTTCTTTTGCAATCTAGAAATGTCAGGAGGGGAACATGTCATCTCACAAGTCTGTCTTTTTTATATTCCAATAATTAAATCTAAAATTAAACTAGTCCTCTATCTTGAACGCCAAGTGTAATCGAATCTTTCGCAAAACTGTATCCAATTAAATTATGCATGAGAATCGCACCCTATCTTCTTCTTCTTCTTCTTCCTCTTTTAACAGAATGGCACCACTTTGCTTTTTTATTTTTTATTTTTTTATAATGAATAATTATAGTAGAAGCATTTAATTGGTGCGAGGGTGTGAATATATATATATATATAAAGGTTGCTTATAATTAAGTTAATCTTGTTCTATGGCCACGTACAGTAAAAAGGAGAGAATAATTAAGGCTTCTGGATATGCTTAAACAAACTAATAAATAAGCTTTGGATCGATCTATGTGAGAAGACACACACGCACACACACATATATTATATATGGCATGAATCCCTTTATTAATTTAACCTAATTACGAAGGATCGATGTGTTTTTTGCATCCTCTCGTTAACATCATGAAGGAAGAGCTAGCATATATATATATAGTCATCGAAACGGAACAAATTAAGTCGCCATATATATTAATTCTATGGCATATATACATAAAATAATAGAATGCATGTAGTCATCCATTAGAATAATTACTATATGGTCCCAGCGCGCAGTTTCATTATAACTTTATTTTCAAGGGAAAATTAACGACATGCATGCATGCGCGCATATATACCATCGATTATTGTTATCTATATATGATCAAAGCTGGGAGACGCAGCCAAGAAGATTAATAAACGGCTACCAGCTAGCTCCACTCAATAATGGACAAAACTATATATATATATATATCAAGGCCCTTATAGCTAGTATCAATATGATCAATCTTAAGATTGATTTTGTCAATAAAATTCAATGTACGCAATCCCTATAAACCTTGATTATTAATTTTTATTCATTGTCAAGGCACTTGGGCTAGCTAGCTAAGTTTATATATATTAAGATATGATCGTAAACTCAATACATACAATTAGATATATATGCCTGCAGGTCCTAAATATAGTCACACAATGAGCAACCTCCTGATCATCAGTCGACTACTGGTGACTCGTGTCCTGGGCGTGAATTTCACGTTCGTTCGCCGCTGCTACAGCAATTATTTACAAATAAAAATAAATGTACACACATTTTAGAAAGAAACCCTAAATTAACTCATGCATCTTCTACGCACGCACTACTCTCCTCTCTCGATCCTTGACCGTACGTATCTTCTTTCTTTCTCTTTTTATTGAATATATAGCATGCTACTCTTGTTCCTTCCTTCATTCATTTTCTTCTTTATTGAATAGACATGTTGCTGCCGAGTATATGCGCTGTACCAGACAAAAGGCCCCTCCAGGATATTGAGTCACCAGTTACTGCCTAGGATAAATGATGATTTACCGCTTAATTATTATTCTCATGAAAAAGAGGAAGAGAACAGTTCAAACAACCAAAAAGCTCATCAAAAGCTGCAATGGTTCTTCAGTCAAAATCAGATATTTGATTTGCATTGATCCATGCAATACTATTCGTCTGATAATATTATGCTGTTTTTTTTTGCAGAGGGCATCGTTGTGTAGCCACCCTTTCACGCTCGGGAGAGAATCACAGCCCACCTACCAGCTTTAACAATATCAGCATCTACTTCTCTCATGCATTTTGGCCCCTCAACAGTTTTATTGAGCTTCAATATCACATGCAAAAGCTCTCCTATGCTTCATTTTGATTCTCATAGCTTCACACTAAAGCATAGCAGTGACAATTAATATCGCAAGCTATTATATATGTACGTAGACATAAGAGCTATTAAACCCTTTGGATTCTGCATCTGAATTTGTTCATATTTTGCGGTTTAGGAATCTGATCAATCTTCAAACTATTACTAGATGGATATCAACACTTGATCACATTGAAATTTAGAGCGTTGTATTACTCTATTTAGCCAACTTTGTCAAAACAACCTGATACAGTGCTTATAATTAAATCATGCTTTGGTGCATCAAATAAGAAAATTAATCCCTGCTTCACAACCATGATCACATAATTTAAGAAAATGCCTTGACATGGAATTTTTCTTAGTGATGATATAAGATTCCAGGAAAATATTATTTCAAAACCAGAACTCATTCCTTATGATGCAGCATGTGTTTCCACATCACTTCACATGCATGCACAACACTTGATTCGATATCTATGTAAAAAACACCTCCAACCACCTTTTAGACCGGTTCGGTTGCATGTGATCAGCTTCAAAAACGAGGGTGACATCCTTCAATTTTAAATGCATGTTCTCACCCATTTGCTCCTTTCCCTGTATTAGGAGACAGTGGTGCAGAATTGAAAGATGTGCTCTTATAAGACCTGTTGGGACGCTGACATTGATCATAGCGTCTCTTACACGGAGCTGCTGTTATAAGACCTGTTGGAACCATCAGAATAATTGCTGCCTGCACAATAGTTCATAAAAGAGCAACTACCAGCATTAGAGGACTGCTGAGATGGGGGG
>Ga0325414_1004519_pt1 | contig 14582 bp, 8 predicted proteins | sample PopdelMetagenome_8_FD_206183 | JGI IMG/M metagenome (GOLD analysis project Ga0325414, IMG submission 206183) | Populus deltoides microbial communities from Bellville, Georgia, United States - Leaf-PdKOR-R3 | ecosystem: Host-associated > Plants > Phyllosphere > Phylloplane/Leaf | place: USA...
TCTCTCTCTCTCTCTCTCTCTCTCTCTACTGTTTTCATTGTTGCTAGTGTTGAGGAGGGATGTCTGCAACCGTGGCTGAGGAGAAACAACTGTTGTTGCTCACTGTGGCTACTGCTCAAGTCACTGAAATCCGTGCTGCCACTACTAAGAATAGAAGGCTGCTGGTGGAAATGCAAGGGTGTAGCTGATGCCCGTGGCTGCGCTTTAGGCAAGGAGGAAAGGAAAGAAGGGTTCCCTCTGCGCGCTGCTGCTGCTGGTGGCTTGCATTTGCTCCCAGTTGCTGGAGCTGTTGATGACGATGCTGCTATGGCTGGTGCATGCTCACGATGCATAGAGATGGATGAGCTGATACTAATCTTTACTGCAACCAACGTTGAGGATGGAGCTCTCAGTTAGAGGCAACGTTGTTGATGGCTGAGGATTAAGTCTTGCTACTGTCAACATGAATTAGCTTTGTTGTCGTATCTATCATGAATAGGGAGCCAGCCGTAAGGGACAGGGACGATGCTGTTGCTAGTTGAGTTTTGTCAGCTGCGTGGTCTATGGGGGAAGAAAAAATAAGGGTGTCTTCTGGCAACCAAAAGAAAAAAATGTGTATGGACCGATCCTGAAGGTGGGAGGATGATGACAGGAAGGAAACACCAAGCTTTTTTTTTTAGGATGGGGTGGCTGCGTACAATGATGTTCAAGGTTCGCGTAATGTGCTTTTTTAAGTTTCTTTGTAATTTCCTCCATTGTCTGCATGCTCAAATCTGTATTTATGATAGAAGAGTTCTATAATATATGAGAAATAAAGTCTCGAACAATTTTTTTTTTAATTTAAATTGAACTAAAAATTAAATTTAAAAATATATAATTATCATGGTCAATACCAAGTGAAGCCACTGCCTGCAAGCGATAGTATTAGCCTCTATGTTAAAGGAACTCTGGTCTGTATATCAACACTGCAGTAAAACATAACTATTCTCTTCGTATCCTGAAAGATAACTCTAATAACTTGGATCTAGCTGGGCGCAGCAATTCAGATGCAGCAAACCCCCACAAGAAGAAAGCTACAAAGAATCGATTTTGTACAAGTTCTGTAGCCCCCCTTTCAATCTCAAATTGGTTTGACCTAGATCTATTTATTGTATAGCATGCATGACCTCCCACCCAAACACTTCCTAACTGCACACTCCAGTGTATTGAAAGGCAGTAGATCTTTATAGTCAAGAAATATGCCACCCATAAATCAGCAGCCAATTGTTCATAAAAAAAAATTGAACAATGGAAGCTTTATTGGATCAACTTAGCACTTCCCGATAATGCCGGCAACATTCTTGCCAATCTCTTTCTTCGTTTGCTCTGAGACAGGAATATCACCTATGTACATGTCAAAGAAAGCTCCTGTAAAGTAAAACTGAAAGTTAGAATCTTAACTCTAAAACATAAACTATCCTCTATCCCGGCCTCTCTTTAATCATGAACTGCCTCTCAATATCTCTAGAAAATGTTGGCACACAAATTAATCAGCTACTGATTTGGAGACAAGGAGAAGGATAATTCACTCACTACATAAATCCTTGCTACAAACCATTCCAATTTGGTTACCTCCAACTGCAAGAATAGAATCTGTCAGATGCCTATAAAATGCAGCAATATACAAACGAAAAGATATTGTTGGATCATTCATGCGCCTTTATAGGGTACAAATACAGGAGGGCCTTCTTGCTTTGCTAAAATGGAAAGCCCTGGTACAAATGACAAAATGAGCAGGTCCTCTAACTCCAACAATTTCTGTTTTTTTTTTTTTTGATTGACAGGAATAAATTCATTAATGAAAATGATCAAGTATAAAAAAAAAGGTGAATGAGATGCCCTTCTGAGAAAACAGAGAGCTATAAACTAATATTGCAATGCTTTCCAATCACTTTTGGCAAATGTAAGGAGATGCTGCTAAATAACTCCAACAGCAGTGCATATAGAGTGTAAGATTTCCAACCAATAATGACTTACTTTCAGTTATTAGTTGCCCATCAGCTGTCCGTCGAAAATCAACTGTTGTTCCCTGCACAAATTCAATTCAAAGTTGATGCAATCCAATAAGTATGTGTAGAGGCAAAGCAAAGATATGCATAAACCAGAAAAAAATTACCGCGGGTAGTGGAATATTATTTGTGAAGAAAGAACCAAATGTAGTCAGGCAATGGTAATCAGTGTCTGGGTTTGTCTGAGAGAAGTCAAGAAAAGTATTTTAGAGAATCAGAATCCTGACTGGACATTTTCCTTCTATTACAGAACTGATAGGAAAAGAAACAGTTGCAAGTAGAATAAATTACCTTCAATAAACGGTTTCGAAGTGATTTCTCAAAAGCACTGCAAACACATAAAATAAAGCATGTAACTAGGTGTTGGATGCTTATTTTCATCATCAGTCTTACAATTTCATCCATGACTTCAGGGAATAAAAGGTTAATGAGTCTCCAACAAGCAGGGGCAAAACTATTCCAGGTGAAGCTCAGCCTTGTTAAACAATGTAAATAATCTATATTCTAATTAAAAAAAAAAAGATCTAGCAGGTTGCGTGATTGAACTTAGGAACACTATTAACACACCCTGTCTCACACACAATCCCCCATGGCCCAGAGGATCCTAAAATTTTAATTGAGACACTAATAGATGATATGATGTTTATATCCTCCAACGTTAAATTTTCCAGTTTTTTTTATAGGTCTACAAACAGTATGCTGAGAATGTCCAGCTTATACCAAGGTCTCGCAGAAATCAGAGGCCCACCACCAAATTTCAAGTACACTAGCAAACAAAGCTTGACTTACTCCCTAACAGTATTGATTTTTATCCCATTGCAGTTAATCACAAGCCGAACAGTCATGGAGATGTCTTCCCTGCAGTATCATTATAAAAACTCGAATAAGAACAGTATCTGAGAATTCATCAAAGTGAATTAATCGAGTTGTAGAGCAATGAAAATGAAAAGGTCCAAGTACATGAATGTTAACAAACAACTCACTGCTAAGGCTAGGAAGATAATTATGATTTAAAAGCATCACGCAAGTGACAGAAATTTCATTGCAAACTCCTACTATGTTAATTGATTAATGCTCCAAACATACAAAAATTTTTGTTTCATATTACAAAACTAACTTTCAACGGAAATATCATTTGCTCTATTAAAAACTCCTGGAGAACATACTTAAACTACAAAATTTATTAGATCTTGTAAATAACTTCAAAGTTAAGAAAATTAAATATTAAAACTTGGAATGAAGCGAACAGTTAACAACGAGAATTTTCCTGAAAGTTTCACTCTCTTGATTTAAAAATAAGTTAACAATAAACCATATAAAGAAAAAGAAAAGATGAATAGCGATGCAACAGCATTTTAACTTCAGAAAACTAAACATGGACAATGTGTTCAGCGAAGTCAGTGTTCATATACCTGAGAAGGTCCTCATAAAAGTCACGGTGTTTAATTAATTCACCCATTGGAATGGAAGCATACTTTGGGCCCAGTTTTTCACAGACAGAATTAGGATGAACATCTATAAGAAATAGCAAGTGTCACTAATTAATTGAATATCGTAGACATGAAAGAAACAATCAAACAACAAAACAATCCTCAATTGAAATGTAAAAGCACTTACAGAAACCAAAAGCATAAATCTTCAGAGACTTTATTCTGATTATTGTCATAGTTCTGGATCCAGTACCAACAAGAACCTGGTAAAGCACATTGAATGTTCACAGTGATTGAAAAAAGGGATGACAGGAGTGATCTCAAACAGGAAGACAGCAACCCTCAAAGTTAATGTGGGTACCAATTTTCTGATAATATTTCAAGCTTAACAATTAGATAGGGAATAAAATTCAAATAGTTATAAGATGTTTGAATTTGAAGCATCTAATTTCTATTGATGTTTCAAAACCCTAATGTAAAACAGACTAGAACGTAAACAGCTTTTACACGCGCGCGCACATACACACAGCAAGTTATTTTTAGCACAAAACAGGTCCCTTGTATCCAGCTATGTCAACACATAATGCGCATGCATGAAGTTTAGTGCAATAGCATGAAATTTAGAAACATCTACCTCTGAAGTTAATCTAGATCTTTCCTGTCCAGCTACGATGTTGTCCAAAAACATTGGGAACTCAATGCCAGTTCTGGGCTCAACGGCATGTCTTGTCCAGTTTAAATCAGAAAATGATAGGCCTGGACATCCACAATGCTCAACTTCACAAGGCCTTTGATCTATGGATGCATGCACTTGAACATCACCATTCTCCAAAGGAATAGCTAGTACCTTTGAAGCTCTTACGACCAAAAAGAAGAAAGCAACGTTTAGATAGTAAAAGAACAGCATAAAGTGCGAGAAGTAGAGCTAAAGAACAGAAAGTACACAGAAAAAAACTTATTTTATTATATATCAAATGACTCACAAGTTGTCAAATGGTGGTACCAGAGAAGCAGCTAATGAGAGGACAGGGAATGACTGAAGTCTTTCAGCTTCCCCGAGTAGGAGCCTCATCACAAAACTTGAGATCGTACTAGAAACCACAGGAGGTGAAGACTCTACTTTTGATACAGAACCGAAGCCTAAACCAGCAAGATCACATCTAGTAGAAGTAGAGTTCTTAACTTGTGCTGAAGATCTACAGCTTCCTGGTGTGGGAGAAATCTGATTGCCTGATATTTGGCGACTCAAATTTGAACTAGATGCACTAGTGAACCAAAAAATCAAACCACCAGCAAGCTTCGACATGCCGTTCAAAGCTTCTTGAAAAGCCATGGTTCCAGGGACATGTAGGAATCTCGATTGGTGCAAAGGATTATCAACAAATGAACTAAGCTGAGAAAATAGATTAGCCCCAAAGCCTTGTGATAACAGGGGCTCTAAGGGAAACATGTATTGAGATTCTCCATCTAAATCCATGAAAAAGAACCAATTGTTCCTCATTATTGCTTCCGATTCAGGAGTCTCAAACTTTTATACCAGACGAACCTAGGTCCAACGGATACAAAAAAAACCTGCATGGAAATAAATAGTGAGTGTGAGAAGCTCATACCTGCAAGTAGTTCAAAAACATAAAAAGAGCACGTAACTTAGGACATGCAATACTTGAATTCTACAAGTAAATGCTACATTGCCGATTCTCATCCTTGGGAGATTAGTTTAGAAAACATCTTGTATCAGCATTATTGATACCCACAAATTCAACAAAATAAATGTCAATTAATTACACATAAAAACCATGGTTTATTGTTAAATTGGTGTCACAATTTTTTAAAAATAAAAAAACTCTATATCTTTAATAGAATCCATCAATTTGTAAGAACAAGCAAGGTTTAGAACACACATTCACCATAGGAAGGACTCAATCAACATATTTAAGAATTCAAGAGATAAAAAAAATCAAATATAGATTAAACTAAGATAATACAAACAAAGAAACAAAAGCTCAGCCCTTTACTAGTTAATTTCACCAAGAAAAAAGCAAATCACACCTACAAACAACGAAAAATACATATTCGCTTCATGGACATTAACATTCAAATTTTGATGAACCCCAACATCTCAAAGAAGCAGAAAAATCAAGGGTCTTTATTACAGAATGCAAAAGTAGGCCGTTTTATTTCCTTCTTTGTGTCGAAGATAAAGGGCAAGTAATCAGAGATGAATGAAGGAAGAAAAGGTTTTAGAAAGGAGACGTAGGAAAGAGAAAAAATGTTGATGATGTTAAAAGAGGTTAGCTAAATTCAAATTAGGGTTTCCTTTTTGAATTTCTTAGATTTTTCAGTTATTATTATGAAGAAAGGGAGAGGGAAGAGAATATTCTTTGGTTTCAGAGGGGAACAATTCACAGACTGACGGCAGATCAAAAGAAAACAGGACTCTTCTTATTATTGAAAGAAACTTTTCTTTTTTTCTTTTGTGAGTTTTGAGGTAATTAATTTATGCTAAATTTGTTTTGGTGGCAAGGAAGTAAATAGAAGGGCCACGGAGAGAGAGAGTCATAAATCATTGCATTTTTTTTTTTTTTAAGATTAACATAAGTGTTTCGAGCCAGTTTGTGCGTACCTCGATTTATACAATCGGTTCTGAAGTTAACGACCATATAAACCTCCAGTGATCCTGAAATTTATGAAACTCAAATTGATAATCTCTAAAAAGCAAAATCATTACACTTTTTTCTTTAATTCGAGAGGCATCCAAATACACATATTTTGGTAGTCACTGGATACTTACACCCGTGTCATCCTACCTGGCCCATGTTGTTAGGGTCCACGCGCGGGCTTGTCTGACTGAGCTCTTAATTTTTGTTACATTATGTCATCTGTTATAATTTTTTTTTTAATCAGACAACGTGTTACTCGTGGGCTAAATATTTTTTCCTCTTACAAAAAATTTATACATGCAGGCTTTTTCAATGCATTTTCGTGCATAAAAAAAATTTAAGTATAAATTAAAAAGTTTGTACATACATGATACATGTAATCAAATAAATCAAGAATTATATTTGGTAATAAACAGGACAAAAGGTATTAAAGATAACAAAAAATAAAATGGAAAAATTGAATATGTTAATAAACGAAACATTTACCCGGTTGTATTTATTGAATTTATTTATCAAAATTATTTTTTTATTCAATCAAATGATATTAAAAATATACACATATTAAATTGATTAAATAAAATAAAAGTAAAAAAGAAATATTATGCAAGGCTACACATATCATAAATATTATCTGAAAATAAATATTTTTATTTTTAAAATAAAGTTATTATATACGAAAAGATTAAAAACCCAATTTTCAAGCTATTTTAACTCAAAAACACCTCATCAACACCCTCATAACACCCACAAACCATTACATCAACTCCAAATACCAAAAAAAGGGTTCAAAAACTCAAAGTCAAACCGGTTTAGTTTTGGTGTTCTTGTCTAAGATTTGATTTTTCATGCAACATCGAAACTCTAAACAATCATCATAAAGTCCCTCTCATCTTATGGAACTCGTGGACACCAAGAAAATCTATTTTGGTGGCTGGAAATGGAGTTAACAACAAATTTCTCTCTTCTCGATGGAATCTGACAACTCTCTCTCTCTCTTCTCTTTCTAACCAGAGACTGAAATATAACAAAAATGAATTTATATACAAAATTTGAGTTTTTGAAAAATTAAGGGGACTTAAATGGTATATATTGCGTTATTTTTAAAGATTGAGAACCTAAGTGAATTTTTCATGCAATCTTTGGCACGCTAGCCATGTTTGGCACCTGTTTTAGTTTGGTCCCCCTTCTTTTGAATTCACAATTGACAAAGCATTAAAAAACAATTAGCCTTCAATTAGGATCAAATTGTACAAAATAAAACTTTAAGGACCAAAATGAAATCTATAAAAATATACAGTGTCATCCATAGTGTTTTGTGAGAGGATGAACAGTGTTGGCTGCATAGTATTCACCCCACATTTTTAGTTTATAAACTAATTTGTAATTTTAACATTACATGAAGTGACGAAAACCGTGAAAATTGAATAATATAATATTACAAATATGTTACTCTTTTTTATCTTTATAATTAATAGTTTATGGATTAAACATGTATTTTTATTTTATTTAGAAATATTTTGGTTCAAAAGTTTTTATTAGTGAAATTTCTATTAGATTTTTTTAACATAATAAAAAAAAGTTGTATCTTTGCGAATATATAAAAAATTGCAATATAAGTTCAACCTATGAATACTTGTAATATCTATAAAACAATTAGCTAAACCCAATAATATTAACTTACTTGGATCCAAAAAAATTGAATTGGTAAAGTTCACAATTTATAAAATATCAAAAGTTTAGTTAAATATCACGTGAGAATCCCAAGTATATTGTGGTTTCATATGAACTAGTTATTTGACTCGTGCTTCTTCATGGGCTATATATATTTTTCCTCCCATGAAAAAATTGTACATGCAGGCTTTTCCAATGTTTTTTTTTTTACATAAAAAAGTTCCAAGTGTAAATTGAAAGGTTTGTGCATGTATTTAATCAAATAAATTGAGACCTATAAATGGAAAAAAGGTTATTAACAATAAAAAAAATAAAACTGGAAAAATCTAGTGATAGATGTAAATCAAGATATTTAATCTTACAAGATTGAGCATTTACCTGGTTGTGTTAGCTCAATTGATTTTTTATTTAATCAAACAATAATAGAAATAGACACACATATTAAATTGATTGAATACAATAATAGGAAAAAAAATATTATACAATGATGCGCATATTAGAAATATTATCTAAAAATAAACATTTTTTATTTTAAAAAATAAAGTTCAACTATACAAAAAATATATAAAAAATATAAATGAATCAAAATAATCTCTCTCAAAATTAAATTTAGATCCACTCGTTTCTTGGTTTCACCTGCGGCGACGCGTGGATCCACACACCGACAGTGGCGGCGGCGCATGGATACCATGCTTTGTCATTGTTCCTATGCTTCCGGCCTTGATTTTAGTATACCCTACACACTTCAAACACCTCGGAAGGTCGATCCATAACCTCAAATTAATTTTTGGATAAATTGACTAAAAATTGTGGGTTTTGGGATAAAATCTCATTGTTGTGTATAATTTTGGACTATTTAGACACATTATTTGATATGAATTCATTTGTGTTTTTGGTTTGATAATTTTCATTGAATTGCGATTTTATTTTTAGGGTTGAGTTTATGTTGATTTGAACATTAAATCTTGATTCATGGGTTGTACTTGGATTGATATTGATTTATTTGAATTATCTTGAAATTTGAATATAAGTGCATGAAATTAATAAGATTTGTGTGGATGTTTGATGTTGTTCGGTTTTAAATGGATAAACAATAATTGTTTTTGAATTAATATCACGGTTAAAATAGCCTTGATAAAAATATTTTATTTGCATCTTGCCAAACACAGTCTTCATTCAATTTTTAATTTTTGAAAGATCATTTTGCAATTAATTTTGAATTCCTTATTTTTTTCTACCCTCGTGTATTTAATATTTGGAATCATGACCTACACGCGAGGTGCTTTTTTGGTATTAAACAAATCGTTTTCCCTTCACAAAAACAACAAAAAAATCTTTCTTTCAAAAATACAATTTTATTTTAAATTACATATGGGTCAAGTTTCTCAAAAATAAAAAAATCATAAATACTCCAAATAAACAAAAAAAAAAAAAATACAAGGCATGATGTATCTTCTTTAAATATAAAAATTCAAGAAAAATAGTTTTGTTAATATCTTTGCATATATTTTTGGATTTAATAAACTGTTTATGAAATCCATGAGAACTTAGTTTACATTTTAAAAATACCAAAAAAATAATTTTGTTTTTTTCAATATCAAGGATTATGAACACATAAGACATATTCACAATATTAAAAGAAAAAAATACAAAAAATATGTTTTGACTTTAGAATGGTTAGGTTTTAACCTGATAAGATAATGACATTCTTATTAATAAAGACTTTTCGTAAGTCTTAAATAGACCAACAATTAGAAAACACAACAATATCTTAGTTTATATCAGACAAGCAAAGAATGTAATTTACCTTAGGTAAAATGTACTATGGGTGATATATCTTCCATATACTCAATCAGTCCCTTTATCTAGACTCTAAGACCAACTAGAGTTTTTAGTGATCAAAATACTAGGTAGTGATTCCATCTCTTTTTTTACTGATAAGAAACAAGAAATTCTTATCCTTTCCACTCTATCTCAGAACGACTTGTGATTTGCGACAACTCGGCTTTGAAGTAATTATTCAAAGCCGAAAAAAACATCTAGTGTTCAGATAATCTTTGCATAAACTCTTAAAAATTCTAGATTTGTTTAGATTTGTTTAATAAGATGCATGAGATTCTCAAAAAAATTTAAATTCATCATTTTTACTGCAGGTATATATAATGGCAAAGCCAACAAAGATGCCATTGTTCATCCAAATACAATACCATGGTGCAAGCTTTGATATGATATGATATGATATAATGAGAAACAACTAATTATGTGTGTGCGCGTGCCGACAAACTAACATTGATGGTAGGATTAATTGCTTATTTGGTGTGGTCTCTAAAGCCAAAGCCAAAGCCAATACCACCCCCACCTACCTAATACTATTGGAAGCATTGGCCATACTTGCTTGGATATATTGTGAAGCCCATCACCGTCAATAACACGCAAACACAATCAACACAGGCGAAGGGAGGAGGATGGACTCACCTCAGCGTCTTCAATCTTTGCCTTCTTGTTTTTGTAACTAAATTTTTTTTCTTTTGGGATTATATCTTAGCAGTGAAGTAGTTTATATGTTTCTGTTTCAAATTGATATGATGCTTCATACATTTGGGAATCTTAAATCAGGTTCATCGCAAATTTATTTATTTTCTTTTTTATGTCAGCATGCTCGTAGTTGCCTGCCAATTAAATTTGATAATATAATAATTAGTATATTATTACTAACTACAGCAGATGTTGATTTGTAAAAGCTGTTTTTTTTAATTAAAAATATATCAAAATAATTTTTTATTATTATTCATCTAAAAAAATATTATTTTGAGAAGCAATTTAAAAATTGAGTTCAACTGCAAAAACTCATTTAGGCTACCTAGAAAAAACCCTTGATTCAATTTTTAATTAGATCAAGGATGACTAGTCTACTCAAACAAACAAAACTCAAGTACAGAAACAAATTGATCACACAGATTAGCAATTTCTAAACAATGAGACCATGGTTCCAAAGATTTGGGCAAGACTAAATATGCAATGGCTTGTGTTGGGATAGAAAGAATACAAGGTTACTTTCATATGTTCAATTTAGTCCCCAGTCCCCACTCTGAAACAAAACAGTTCATGCAAGAGAACAGATCCTCTGGATAGGTTTTTCTACAGAAAATTATGCAGACAATAAAATCATGGGGGCAATCATCTTTCTTCGACCATGCTGAGAAAACAAATGGTGACAAAACTTTTATCCTGTGAGACTGATTCCAGCAGTCAACAGATGAGAGGTGTTTCTTCCAACTCTAATATTCAAAACCTGATCAAGTTCTTCAAACTATGAACATTCTTTTTAAAGCAAATGCTTCTATTCACAATAAACCAGCTTCGAAGAGATTTCTGCGTCTTAAAGTCTCATCTACAAGCTTGAAAGTTTTTTTCACAAGCTTCTGATCAAGTGCTGTGGTTCTATATATTTTAAATACCCGGTCAACGCGATCAGGGGTTGTGCTTTGGAAATACAACTCCTCAAACTTCTTCTTTACAAACCTGATGAATACTATATCATTAATGACGACCATCAAATCTTTGGAACCGCAAAAAAAAAAAATCATCAAAACCTCAATAGCATCAAAAAAGGAAGGTCAGAGGTTAGCTGGTTCTAGACACTGTGAACAAACATTTTGCAAAATGCACACATATATTTGACAAATATACAAGTGTTGGCTTGCATTAATTCATCAAGACCATAAGGAAGTGGACTTCCAAATCAAGCTTTCAGCAAAGCACAAAACTTCAACACTTTTAGCCTATTCAGTGCACTAATATTTTTCACTCATTTATATATAGGAAATGAAGCAGCAAGATAAATGCTTACTCGTATGCATGCTCAATCTCTAGTTTTCCTGTCAAAACTGGCTGGTAGTCCTTGAACCACTCGCATACATTCAATGGTACCTGTAAATTGCACAACATCAAAGGCCAAAACTGATGCTATTTTTCTATACTAAATAAAAACGCACAGTTCTGCAACTCTTACTTTCAGAACTTTCTTTTCAAATATATCAAACTTGTTTAGAAACAGCATGAAGGATGTCTTCTGCACGCAAAAAGCCAAGTGAAAATGTAAAGAGTCCCAGCTGTCTATATTCGGAGCTTAAAATAACAGATCATAGGGACAGGTTAGAGTAGCATAAAAGAAAACCTCAAAGCATGGTTGCTTCAGGACCCACTCAAAAAGCTCCTTTGTCCCAATCATTCGATTCTTGTTTTCATCCTCAAATAGTGTTTGATCATACCTGAAAACATAAACAGTCAAATTACACCCTTTTCACTTTACAATATGTTCTTGTGTTAGAAATGTCACTTCACATGCTAACAGATAGCAATGGTTGAGATGAGCTCACTCCAACTCAATACTGCCCTGACCAAGTGTTGCGGACCCAAAGTAATGAATCATGGAAATGGAACAGCATGTACAGACACATATTTGACAGTTACAGCCCATATTCAAATAAAAAACTGAAGCCATTCTGAGAGGTCCTTGTGGAAGATATAGGCCAGATAATCCCAGCAAAGTTTGTTTGCTTTTGGAAATGTGGCATGCAATGGATACTGCAGTGGCTACTGTCATGAATATCAGTATATCAAATAACAATGATCCAGAGATGGCCAAGGATATCCAACTAAAACGAAAACTTCAAATATTTAATGTTCAACACCCCAAACTCAACAATTTTGTGACATTATAACAGTTCAAAGAAAATAGGTCATCTTACTCGCTAATTGCAGCACAAAAAATTACAGCTGTAACACCTTCAAATAGATGAATCCATTTCCGCCTCTCATTTCTCTGCCCACCGACATCAAAAAGTCTATATACCTCCCCACTTTTCTTGTTCTCACCAACAGGGCTGACAAAATCATAGCCAACATGAGCTGCTAAGTACCAGAACTAATAATTTTGGAGGCACTGGAAAACATATTTTGAATCAGGTGCAATTGACCTTTAAGTGAAATTGATTCAAGTCAAGAAAATTGCACCTTGTAAACCCATGTCAAAACACCATATATAGGGCAAAACACATATTGAAAGCAATGCAAAAGCCAGGTACCAGTGAATTAGTATGTTCACCTGAATTGGATCTCTACAACACCTGTTGTACGAACTCTTGCATAAAGAACATCTTCCTGAAATACAATAAACACTGAGAAGCTGTGGGAAAGAGCTTAAATATCATTTAAAAAGTGTTATGTGGGAGCATGCATAAAGTAAGTTAATAATCTACAGAAGCTAAAGTAATGCCAAAAATCCAAAGACTAAGCAAACAATTTTTTATGCAAAATGTCTTAGTAACATAAAAGCATCATTCCAACAAGTGCACCACAATTTCCCCAGTAAAACCATCGCACTGCGACATGCAAAACTGAGCATATTAAAAATTTAAACTGGATGCATGCCACACACAGAAGTGAAGCTCACTGAAGTTCTAATATAAAAGGTTTCGAAGTAGAACAAAGAAATGCAGTGCGATTGGGTCTAATCCTAAGGAATAAATATTTTGTATATGCATTTTGTAGATGTTGAAGAATTTAAACCTTGCTCTGATATCCTAATTATGCAAACAGAATGTACATAACATTCATGTAACATGGAAACAATAAGGAAACAAGATAAATTATAGATACCTTAGTTGGAATATAATTTGCATCAGACAATCTTTGCAAATTCTCCATGAAATAAGGGGTACAATCTGGAACTTGGAGCCCATTGCCACCGGCATATGTTTCCTACAGTATCCATTGAAATTAATAACTGAAATGCTTCATTCAGAAACCATGAATGAAAACCATAGTCTCAATGATATAATAGGAAAACAGACAAACTTTGTAGCAATAATACAGATTCCAGGGAAGTTGTATATGTATCTTTGATGAACTGGCCACCTGAATTGCAGCATCTCTCCATAGAGTTTCAATCTCCTGGGCAAGTTCTTTGGTAAGACTTGGATGATCCAACCTGCCTCCAATTTCCGACAATTTCTGTCCAATATCCTGATGCATGATGAAATGAATGGATTGTAAAATCAAACCACTTTAGCAAAGAATTAAGCAAAATGTCTAGGAAAAAGAATACATCAAATTAACCTATACGTGTTAGATAGTAAGTCAGTGCTAGATTCCTAGAATTTGTTTTTTCAAAATGATAAGCTTACTTAAAGCAAAGTAAAAGACATTGAAATGACAAATTCAAACCTTATTTTCATTGGATATAACATACTTCAAGGAATCTATTTCATTTTGAGCCAATTCTTTTGATCCATCATGCAATACCTGTAAAAACCCATAGATTGAACTTTCAGAATAAAATTTACCATTCATGAATCCAAAAGTTTCACCACAAAAGCCAGGCACTTCGTATTTTCTAAATTATGCAAAAAGGGAAAATAACCAACACACCCTTTCAAGTTTTGCATACTTTTATTGTCTGATAGACGTTCGCATGGATGACTGAGATATAGCTGTTGAGCTCTGCCTCGTCAAAACCACTTTGAAACAAAAGTTTTATCTGCATCCAGAACATACACAAGTAAGGATAAAAAACAGCAATGCTGGCAAACACAAGTTCATACTTGAAACAACAAAGAGTTCCGTCCTACCTGCTTGAAAATTGTTGACTTCCCAGAGTCTCCAGCACCTTGATCACGAAAGATTGATCACATCAAAAAAAAAAAAAAAAAAAAAGAGAGAAGAGAAAATATATTGGCCACCAAAGTTGAAATAGCCATTGGGGGGGGGGGGGGGGGGGCAAAGGGAAATTA